>ERZ889217.432-NODE-432-length-25917-cov-6.490681_pt1 | contig 25917 bp, 24 predicted proteins | sample MGYA00521098_ERZ889217 | MGnify/ENA primary metagenome ERZ889217 (study PRJEB32303, sample SAMEA104408613) | aquatic metagenome | biome: Brackish water; feature: Pelagic; material: water | place: Baltic Sea | collected 2014-06-10T22:04:00 | depth 2,362 m ... | reverse complement strand
GGGTTCTTCAGAACGTCCATCATAGTTTGGTGTGAAATCAACTGTGCCTTGTTCAATGTCACGCATCATCTCCATTGCAAGTGGAGCAAGGCGGGCTTCGGTGTAACGCATTGCCGCAGCCGGATCATTTCCAGGTGAACCAAAGTTTCCATTTCCATCAACAAGTGGATAACGCAGAGACCATGTTTGAGCTAAGCGCACCAAAGTGTCATAAATAGCGGTGTCACCGTGTGGGTGATAATTGCCCATCACGTCACCAACTACACGTGAAGATTTGTAATAACCACGATCAGGTCTGTAGCCCGCATCAAACATTGCGTAAAGAACGCGGCGGTGAACTGGTTTTAATCCGTCGCGAATATCAGGAAGCGCACGACCAACGATCACACTCATCGCATAATCGAGGTAAGAACGTGCCATCTCCACTTGGAGATCGACAAGTTCTACCCGGTCGCGTGTCTCATCCATAATTTACAAACTCCATAACCTAGATATCTAAGAACCGAACATCTTTTGCATTACGTTGAATAAAGTTTCTACGCATTTCAACATCTTCACCCATTAGTACCGAGAAAAGATCATCCGCTGCTACTGCATCATCGAGAGTCACTTGAATTAGTACGCGAGTATCTGGATCCATTGTGGTATTCCAAAGTTCCTTAGCCGGCATTTCGCCAAGACCTTTAAATCGCTGGATTCCATCTTCTTTAGGAAGACGTTTGTTGTTGTCTAAACCAATTTTTATCATTCCGTCACGTTCGCGATCTGAGAATGCATATTGGACTGGCTCTTTGCCGCCCCACTTCAATTTATAAAGTGGTGGTTGCGCCAAATAAACATATCCACCTTCTAGCAGCGGGCGCATAAAACGGAAAAGCAAGGTTAAAAGCAAGGTACGAATATGTTGTCCGTCCACATCAGCATCAGCCATCAACACAATCTTGTGATATCTAAGTTTTGCGATATCGAATTCATCGTGAACCCCGGTGCCTAGTGCGGTGATTAATGCTTGCACTTCATTGTTTTGTAAAACTCGATCAATGCGCGCCTTTTCAACGTTAAGAATTTTTCCACGGATCGGCAAGATTGCTTGGAACTTTGAATCACGACCACCTTTAGCGGAACCGCCAGCCGAATCTCCCTCAACTATATAAAGCTCACATTTGCTTGGATCTGTCCATTGGCAATCCGCCAATTTTCCAGGCATTCCGCGACCTTCAAGCAAACCTTTTCGTGATCTTGAAAGCTCACGTGCTTTGCGTGCAGCAACTCGAGCTGTCGCGGCATCAATACATTTGCGAATTACGTCGCGGCCTTCGCTTGGATTTGTCTCAAACCAAGCACCCAATCTTTCATGCACAACTTTTTGAGTAAAAGATTTCGCTTCAGTATTGCCTAATTTTGTTTTGGTCTGTCCTTCAAATTGAGGTTCACCTAATTTAATAGAAACTATTGCGGTCAGACCTTCGCGCACATCGTCACCTGTTAAGCGATCTTCCTTTTTGCGAATTAATCCCCACTCTTCACCGAATTTATTTACGATTGATGTAAGTGAAGTACGGAAGCCTTCTTCGTGCGTTCCGCCCTCTTGAGTATTAATGGTGTTTGCAAAGGTATAAACCGATTCGGTGTAACCGATACTCCATTGCATTGCAACTTCAAGTGATAACTGAGCTTTAACATCCTCTGAATCAAAAGCAATAATGCTTTTATGTGATTCGCCTTTTGTTGAATTTAAATGTTTTACAAAATCTGAAATTCCACCGTCATATTTGTAAGTTACATGAATCGGTTCGCCTTTTTCATCAACATGTCCCGCGCGCTCATCGCGCAAAGTTATGGTCATGCCACGATTTAAAAATGCCATTTCGCGAAAACGAGTTGAAAGAATTTCGAAAGAATAAACTGTAGTTTCAAAAATTTCTTCCGAGGCCCAAAAGGTCACTTTAGTTCCGGTCTTCGAAGTTTTTTCACCTTTTTTAAGTGGCGCTTGTGGAACACCTAATTTGTAACTTTGGGTGTGAAAAAATCCTTCGCGTTGTACTTCAACATCAAGTCGGGTGCTCAGTGCGTTTACTACTGAAACACCGACACCATGAAGTCCGCCTGAAACTGCATATCCACCGCCGCCAAATTTTCCACCGGCGTGTAAAACAGTAAGCACAACTTCAACAGCTGGCTTTCCTTCGCTTTCAACGATATCTACTGGAATTCCACGACCGTTATCGGTAACACTCACTCCGCCATTACTTTCAAGAACTACATCAATCTGCGTGCAATAACCGGCGAGTGCTTCATCAACCGAGTTATCGACAACTTCATAAACTAAATGATGTAAACCACGTTCACCGGTGGAACCGATATACATTCCGGGGCGTTTGCGAACGGCATCAAGTCCTTCAAGAACTTGAATAGCGCTGGCGTCATATTCGCGCTTGCCCTCTGAACCCAATTTAAACCCCACTCCATGTGTCTTTACGGTTTCAAGCTCTAGTTTTAGCCGGCTGGAAGAACCTTTTTCACGACAGGGGTTAATCCTATTAGATATTTTGAACTTAACCAGCCAAAATTCGGCTTCTATTGGGGACTGGGGAAAAGTAACCCCCTACTTAAACTCCCCCCACACAACTGGGGTTAACCGTAGGTATCGCGAGGACCACGCCCCCCTTTGACCGTCCACCCCCCCCGCCTCCATGAGGGTGAACGCGGTCCGACTACCTCAATCCCATTTAGCTCCAGCCCCTCGGCTGCGATTCGCCGTTTCAAATCATCACTCATCAATCGAAGTTGAGTGGCCCAGGCGGTACTTCTTGCTTCAATCAACAATTTTCCATCGGTTAACCGCATTGGTTTTGCGTTCTGTGCAATCTCAGCTCCAACAATCTCATCCCACCTAGTAAATAAATCTCCAACTTTTAAATGCTCACTCCAACCTTGATCTGCAATCAATTCAGAGAGTGATTGATTTATTAATTGTGGGCCCACAGCTTGAGTTTCATCATTTTCGGCATTTTCCCTACGAGTAGGCGAACCCTCTTTGCGAAATCGGTGCGAATGTCTGCGTGCCGAAGCAAGTAATGCCCGCGCTAAATCTCGTTGGCTACTCATTTAAAGTTCCACTGCGCACATAGATTTTCCGATGAAGTAAATCTTGCGGCAAATCTTCTTCTACCGCGGCTGTGACAATCACTTGTTCGCCATCCTTAATTAATTCCACTAAAGCTTTTCTACGTGCTGCATCTAGTTCAGCAAATACATCATCAAGGATCAAGATAGGCAAATCACCATCGGAACGGAAGAGGTGGTAGGCGGCAACTCTTAGTGAGAGCGCAAAAGACCAAGATTCACCTTGGCTTGCATAACCGCGAACCGGTGTTGCACCAAGTGTCAAAAGTAAATCATCTCGATGCGGACCAATTAAAGAAAGTCCTCTTTCTATTTCGGCTCTTCTTAATTCAGGTAGTGCAAATAAAATTTCCGCTTCGATTTCACTTGCTTCTCTTTGTTTTAAATCACCTGAACATTTGTATTCAATATTTACATTATCCCCGGCTGCAATTTTCGAATAAGCGTCTACCACTAATGGTCTTAGCTCTTCGACTAAAGCTAATCTCGCAGCTATTACTTGACTGGCTAATTTCGCTAATTGGCCGTCCCACGGAACTAACTCGCGTTCATTAGGTCGAGTTTTCAAAAGCGAGTTACGTTGTTTGATCACTCTTTCGTAATCAGTGATGGTTCCAGCAAGTCGTGGTGTACGCGAAATTAAAATCTTGTCTAAGTAATCTCGTCTTTCGCTCGGGTCTCCCTTTACTAATGACAAATCCTCTGGAGTAAACAAAACCGCGCGCAAATGCCCCAGTAACTCTTTTGTTGATCTGCTTGGGCTCTGGTTTATGCGCCCGCGATTAGCTCGTCCGTTATTAATCTCAATTTCTAACAACTCTTCTCGGTCATCGTTCATGACCTTGGCGCGAATATATGCCCGTTCACAACCCAAACGAATCAGCGGTGTGTCCGAACCGGTCCTATGAGATGAGAGATAAGCCAAGTAGCCGATTGCCTCTGCAAAATTGGTTTTTCCTTCGCCGTTGCTACCAATAAAAGTAGTTACGCCAGGCCGTAAAAGTAATTCAGCGTTCTTGTAGGACCTGAAATCAGTTAACGATAAAAAAGTTAGGTGCACTGTTAAGAGGAATACCGCATTGGCATTAGCAGGTAGCGGTAAGAAAAATCTGATTCACCGTCAGCGCTAGATTTTCCAGAAAGCACTGCTGGTTTACTTCCACCTGTAAATGCGATCTCAACATATGGTGAATTAACTGCAGCTAATCCATCAAGCAGAAAGGTGGGGTTAAAAGCAATTGATAACGCTTCGCCGTCAAATGCAATTTCAATTTCTTCGGTCGCTTGAGCATCATCGCCTACTCCAGCTTCAAGTGTTAGTGCGCCTGGATTAAACGCTAAACGAAGTGGAACAGTTTTGTCTGCAACTAATGCAACTCTTCGAACAGAATCTACAAAAGGTGCAACCTCAACTACTGCTGTTGCGCTGCGCTCAGAAGGAAGCAGGTGTCGATATGGTGGGAAAGTGCCATCAAGCATTCTTGATGTCATAACTTTTCCTTCACTTGCAAAACCAATTAGTCGCTCCGTTGCGGTAGCAGCTGCAAGTGCAACGCTCACGCTCTTTACGCCAGCCAAGGATTTCGCAGCGTCATTCAAAGTACGCGCACGGATAAGTGCAGAGGCGCTCGCGCGTGGGGCGTCCCAATTTAATTCGCGTACCGCTAAACGGTATCTGTCTGTAGCAGCAAGAATTAATTTGTTTTCTTCTATCTCTACATAAACACCTGTAAGTACCGGAAGTGAATCATCTTTTCCGGCCGCTACTGCAACTTGACCTACGGCCTCTGCAAACAAATCTCCCGACAATCTTCCGGTTTCACTCGGTAACTCTGGAAGATTTGGGTAATCGCTCACTGAAAGAGTCGGGAGTGCAAATTTCGCGCTTCCTGAAATTACCGAAACTCTATTTCCTTCTAGTGAAAAAGTTACCGGTTTGTTTGGAAGCGCTCTTGCAATATCGGAAAGTAATTTTCCAGAAACCAAAACAGTTCCTTCTTCTTTTACATCAGCGGCTACCTCTGCTTTTCCTGAAGTCTCTAGGTCGTAGCCCGAAAGGTGAACTCCTTGTTTGTCAGCTTTAATTAAAACTCCTAATAAGACCGGCATAATTGGGCGCGCAGATAAAGACCTGGAAACCCACATCACGCCATCAGCTAACGCGTCGCGCTCTACAATAAATCTCATCGTTTTTAACTCCTCTAAGGTGAGGTGAATCCTCTCCCATTTTCACTAAATATCTCTACTCTTTTTTCTAGCCCATCTCTTATTGCATATTTCTGTTATTTTTTACTTAAAGATTAATTAAAGGTAGTAGTAGTCATAGGCTGATGATTATCTGTGGATAAAGACCATTCCAGCAGGTTGAGCCGGCAAGACACCTCTTTTTCTCTGTGGATAACCTTACCTCTCTTGTGGAAAAAGCCCCTGTTAACCACAGGGTTATCAAATAGCTATAGATCCCTGAAAAGATCTCCACAGTAGCTAAGGCAGTTACTCCTCAAAAAGCGGCTTTATCCCCAGTGATATCCCCAACTATGGAACCCCTATTTAAGGAATGAAACGGACATATTAGACAGGACAGTTAGGCGTTGTTGGTGCAGTTAATTACCGGTTCGGGCTTGGGTCCGGATTCGGTTGGTTAACTCCGTTACCTGGTTATAGATCGATCTTCGCTCTGCCATTAACTGTCTAATCTTTCGATCAGCGTGCATCACGGTGGTGTGATCGCGGCCGCCGAAAGTTTGGCCAATTTTAGGCAATGACAAATCAGTTAGTTCACGGCAGAGATACATCGCAACTTGTCGGGCATTAACTAAAGCGCGAGAACGCGAGGTTCCACAAAGGTCGTCAATCGTGAGGCTGAAATAGGAGGAAGTCTGGGCCATGATGGTTGCAGCGGTGATTTCAGGGCCGTGGTCATCCGGAATTAAATCCTTTAAAACAATTTCAGCTAACGAAAGATCAACGCCTTGACGATTCAAACTCGCGAAAGCAGTTACGCGAATCAAAGCACCTTCTAATTCACGAATATTTGTTGATATTTTGCTGGCGATATATTCCAAAACATCATCAGGTGCATTTAAACGATCTTGCGCTGCCTTTTTACGCAAAATGGCGATACGTGTTTCTAGTTCAGGAGGTTGGATATCTGTGATCAGACCCCACTCAAATCTAGAACGAAGTCGATCTTCCAACGTTGCTAATTGTTTTGGCGGGCGGTCGCTAGAAATTACAATTTGTTTGTTAGCGTTGTAAAGCGTGTTGAAAGTGTGGAAGAACTCTTCTTGAGTCCGCTCTTTGTTTTCCAAGAATTGAATATCATCAACTAAAAGTAGATCTAAATCGCGATAACGTTTTTGAAATACTGCGGCTTTATCATCGCGAATGGAGTTAATAAAATCGTTTGTAAACTCTTCACTTGAAACATAACGCACTCGTAGGCCGCTATATAACTCGCGCGCATAAGCACCTATGGCGTGGAGTAAATGTGTTTTACCAAGACCTGATTCGCCATAAATAAATAATGGGTTGTAAGCCTTACCCGGAGCTTCGGCAACAGCGACTGCAGCAGCGTGGGCAAAACGATTTGATGAGCCGATCACAAAAGTTTCAAAGATGTAGCGAGGGTTTAATTGGTATGGCTCTTTGTTTAATACTGGTTCGTTGCTGCGGCCGGTTCCGGCACGTTGTGGAGCAGTTTCAGTTTCAACAACTTCAGGAAGTTCAACTTCTGGTCTTTGCGCAATTTCAAGTGATTCATCAATTGTTACTGCGACTCGAACTTCGCGACCAAATTCATAAGAAAGAGTTTCAGTTATCAAAGAACGCAATCTGGTTTCAAGAACATCTTTTGCAAATGCATTTGGTGCCGCGATAAGAATTGTGGTGCTGCCATTGCTGTCGATTACACCCATTGGTCTGGTCAAACTTAAGAAGGCGCGGTGCTGAGGCGCATCTTCGGCAATTTTTTGAATTGTGCTCGCCCACAGTGCTGGTAGGTCGAGCGTTGTTTCAACTGAAAGGGAGTCAGTCATGAAAACCTCATTCTCTATACTTACCCACTGCTCTATCCACAAAGTTATCCACAATCTGTGGGGTAATCTTCAGCAATTGTCCGATATGCCGGATTCTTGCCGTCCCATTTGAGGGGTCAACCCAGGTGCCTGTGGAGAAGATCGGACGATAGCGAGTATTTTGAGCTATGACAAATAGTTATCCACAACTCTAAACCTCGCCTTTGGGGTTTAGGAGGGGAAGAGGGTGGATTCGTGAGTTTGACCGCACTCCCTGCAGGGCCGTACCTTTAGCCGCCTGAGCGAATAGCACGCTCTTACCCCAAAAGCGCTAGGAGCAATTAAGTGTCAAAACGTACTTTCCAGCCAAATAATCGTCGCCGCGCAAAGAAGCACGGTTTCCGCGCACGTATGGCAACTCGCGCTGGCCGCGCAGTTCTTTCAGCACGTCGTGCAAAAGGACGCTTACGTATCTCTGCCTAATTGCAGTGATTTGTAAGCCTGACCAACTCAAGTCAATCAACTTTAAATAACGTTAAGTAAAAGACGCTTACGAAATGCTTCCTCCGGCGAACAGGCTAAGAAAGAAATCAGATTTCGCAATCGCTCTTAGCGGAAGAAAAATTAATTCTAAATCTTTTCAACTCTTTCTCCATAGAAGTTCGGAGAATGCTCCACCGAAAGCGGGGCTGATTGTGGCAAAGAGTGTAGGTAACTCTGTAGTTCGCCATCGCGTTGCGCGAAAACTGCGCCATGCCATATCCCCAATCCTCAGATTATTGCCAGAGGGTTCTTTGTTGGTAGCACGAGCTTTTCCGCAGAGTGCAGCAGATATTTCTTCAACTGAATTACGTGATGAATTTGAAGTCGCTGTAAAAAAGGCATTGACGTGAGCCGAATTGCAAAATTTCCGATTGCTCTTATTAGGGGATATCAAAAGTGGATTTCACCATTTATGGTCCCTCGCTGTAAGTACTACCCATCCTGTTCCAATTACGCACTTGCCGCTTTTCAGGAACGGGGAGTAATTATTGGAATTGGGCTAACTGGTTGGCGTTTATTACGATGCAACCCCTGGTCTAAAGGTGGAATTGATTATTTATCTGAAAGTTCAAGGGAACAGGGGCTAATTCGTGGGGATATTTAATCCGTTATATGACGCGGTTTCGTGGATCATTATGTTTTTCCATGAATTTCTTGCTCCATTCTTTGGAACTGATAGTGGAGTCACTTGGGGCTTTGCCATTATTGGACTTGTAATCTTGATTCGTATTTTGTTAATTCCGCTTTTTGTTAAACAAATTAAAAGCCAACGCGCTTTGACAGTTTTACAACCAGAGTTGAAAGAGATTCAGAAAAAATATAAAGATGATCGACAAAAGCAATCTGAAGAGATGATGAAGCTTTATAAAAAGCATGGCACAAATCCACTTGCTTCTTGTTTTCCAATTTTGGCCCAAGCCCCAATCTTCTTTGCATTATTTGGGGTTTTGAATGGAATTGGTCAAAATGTTCCTCGAGGTGTTTTAACTGCTGCAGATGTTTCTAGCGCGGGCGCTGCGACAATTTTCGGCGCTCCAATTTCACAAACTTTTTTAGGTAGTCCGGACAGCAAGGTCAAAGTTGTTGCGATGATCATGATTATTTTGATGTCTGCTTCTACATTTATCACACAGCGACAACTGATGGTTAAAGGAATGCCAAAAAATACTGGCGCTCCAAACATGATGTTGCAACAGCAAAAAATTATGTTGTATTTATTTCCAGTAATTTTTGCAGTAACCGGAGTTAATTTTCCAATCGGAGTTTTGTTGTACTGGTTAACTACAAATCTTTGGACAATGGGTCAACAGTTTTATGTAATTAAAAGAAACCCAACTCCGGGATCACCGGCTTATGAAGAGTTGGAAGCAAAACGTGCGTTAAAAAATGGTGTTAAACCAGAAGACGAAGATCTTCCTGGCGATGTTGTGATCGAGGAGCCAAAAGGGCAACGCCAACAGCCAAAGAAAGAGAAGAAAAAGAAGAACCCTAAAAACCCTAATAATCCTAAGAACCCTAAGAATCCGAAAAAATAGTACAAACCACCATAATTTTTACATATCGCCCACAATGGGTGATTGGTTGAGCAGGAGGCAAAGATGGAAAAGAGTGAGATTTCACGTTTAGAGGAAGAGGGCGACCTCGCTGCAGATTACCTAGAGGTTTTGCTTGATATTGCAGATCTGCCTGGGGATATCGATATTGATGTTGAAAACGGGCGCGCAGCGTTAGCTATTGAAGGTGGAGAGCTGACTCATCTAATTGGTGAAGAGGGTGAAGTTCTTGAAGCACTTCAAGAGTTAACCCGCATGGCAGTCCAGCAAAACACTGGAGACCGTTCCCGGTTAATGCTTGATATTGAAGGCTTTCGCGATAAGAAAAAGAGTGCGTTACGGACTCTCGCGCAAGAGCGTGCTGAAGAGGTTAAGAGCAGCGGAGAGTCAATCACTTTGCCACCAATGAATGCTTTTGAGCGCAAAGTCATCCACGACACCATTGGTGAATTGGGGCTAGCCAGCGAATCTGAGGGCGAAGAGCCAAATCGCTGTGTTGTAATTCTGCCAGCCTCCTAAGAGCGGGAGCTCTTTGGTGGATGTTTCACGGGAAACCTTAACTCCGATATTTGGAGAGTTAACTGACCAAGCCCTTGAATACGGTGGAATTTTGGCAAGTACTGCGGTCGAACGTGGCTTGATCGGACCCCGTGAAGTGGATCGGATTTGGGATCGACATATCTTTAACTCCTTGCCGCTAATTACCTTGATGCCAAAGGGTGCAACGGTTATTGATATTGGAAGCGGGGCTGGCCTTCCGGGGATTGTCCTTGGGTTGGCTCGGCCAGATTTGCAGATAACTTTGTTGGAGCCATTAGAGCGCCGAGCCAACTTCCTCTTAGAGGTCATTACCCAACTTGGATTAGCCAACCTTGAGGTAGTTCGCGGTCGGGCCGAGCAACACAAAACGCGGTATCAAATAGTCACCGCCAGGGCAGTGGCACCTTTGCCTAAGTTATTGCAGATTAGTTGGCGGTTGATCGCGCCAGGGGGAAAGTTGCTGGCTTTGAAGGGGGAGAGCGCGGAAAGCGAGCTGGCGGCTGCACCCATGAGTCGCTTTAACCCAAGCAAAGCAGAGGTAATTCTGGCCTCATTTCCACTTTTGCCGGAGCAACCTCCGGTGAGGGTGATTTCCATTGAAAAGGCTGGTTAACTCACCCTCGTGGATTCACGTGAAACAACTCAAAGTAAAGAGGGCAGCAGGAAAAAAGTAGTAGGTACCCGCAGGTTGCGCGAACCACTTCCCAAACCAAAAGCCACTCGGATTTTCACTGTTGCCAATCAAAAGGGCGGAGTAGGTAAAACGACTACTGCGGTAAATATTGCTGCTGCTCTAGCTATGGGTGGATTAAAAGTTTTAGTTATTGATTTAGATCCCCAGGGCAATGCCAGTACTGCCCTCGGTGCAGACCGCAGTGAAGATGTTGCAGGCAGTTACGAAGTTTTAGTTGAAAATAAATCCATCGCTGATTTAATGCAAAAAGCACCAGGTTTTCCAGAACTTTATTGTTTGCCAGCGAGTGTTAATTTAGCTGGAGCCGAAATTGATTTAGTTGCACTTGATCGTCGCGAATCTCGATTGAAAGAAGCAATTTCAAATCTAACAATGAGCCACAAATTTGATTACTTAATAATTGATTGTCCACCAAGTCTTGGTTTGTTAACAATTAATGCGCTAATTGCGGCAGATGAATTATTGATTCCAATTCAATGTGAGTATTACGCACTCGAAGGAGTCGCACAATTATTAAATATAATTTCGCGAGTAACTGCTGGCGCTAATCCAACATTACATATCTCAGCAATCTTGTTAACTATGTTTGATGGAAGAACTCGATTAGCAAATGATGTTGCTGCAAGTGTGCGCGAACATTTTCCACGTGAAGTATTGCAAAGTGTAATTCCGCGAGCAGTACGTGTTTCAGAAGCTCCTTCTTATGGACAAACAGTAATGACTTATGACATGTCTTCACCTGGTGCAATTGCATACTTAAATGCTGCGCGCGAAATTTGTGAACGAGATAACCGACAGGAGATAGCAAAATGAGTACACGTAAAGGTGGATTAGGCCGTGGACTCGGTGCGTTAATTCCAACAAGTGAACCAGTGCAGTTAACAAAAAGTGTTGCAGGGATAGAAGTAGAAGTTGCAAACTTGAAAGAGGTTTTGATTTCACAAATCTCACCAAACCCACGTCAACCGCGCACTGTTTTTGATGAAGAAGCTTTAAATGAACTCATTACTTCGATAAAAGAAGTCGGAATATTACAACCACCGGTTGTGCGAAATGTTGGTGGTGCTGGCAGCGGAAAATATGAATTAGTAATGGGCGAGCGGCGTTTTCGCGCCGCAAAGGCTGCAGGGCTAACGCAAATTCCAGTAATCATTAGGCAGACTCCAGATGATCAACTTTTGCGGGAAGCATTGCTGGAAAACATTCATCGTCGCCAATTAAATGCATTAGAAGAAGGCGCCGCATACAGTCAATTACTTACTGATTTTAATTACACCCACGATGAATTAGCGCTACGGATTGGTCGCTCAAGACCACACATCTCAAATACTTTACGACTTTTGCAACTTCCTCCAACTGTGCAACGGCGAGTAGCCGCCGGAGTTTTATCAGCCGGCCATGCAAGAGCATTGCTATCGCTAGAAGGCGAAGCAGCGATGGAGAAGTTAGCAGCACGTATAGTTGCAGAAGGATTAAGTGTTAGAGCAACTGAAGAAATTGTTTCTATGGGAAGCAAAGCAAGTAAACCTGGAAAGAACAAGAAGGCTAAATCTCGGAATACCGAAAATGTGGAACTAGAAGAGATTGGTAATCAACTAGGGGATCATCTCGACACTCGGGTTAGAGTTGAAATGGGTAGTGGTAAGAGCAATGGAAAATTAATTATCGAGTTTGCATCAGGTGCTGATTTACAACGAATCATAAAGGAGATCAAAGGATAAATATGGAGAACATAACTCTTACTTCACTAGGCATTCCTAGAGTCCTAAATGCTGCAACTACATATACCCGTATCGGCGGATCACGAATGGCACCAGAGGTTTTAGCTGCCATGGTGCAAGGTGCCAGTGATTTTGTGGAGCTTGAAGAGTTACATAATGTTGCAGGGAAGCGGATAGCGCAATTAACTAAAAATGAAGCTGCTTACATAACTCCGGGTTGTGCCGGAGCGATTGTTTTGTCGGTGCTTGCTATTTTGGATCTAAATAAAAGTGCTACTAAAAATGAATTCATAATTGATCACACGCACATGGTTGATTATGTGCAATCAATTGAATTCGCAGGCGGAGTAATTAAGGTGCTCGGCTCAGAAGGATCACGCTCTGAAGCGGAATTAATCAATGCCTTTAATGAAAAAACTGCAGGAATCTTTTTTGTACCAGGGTTAAACCGACCACCTGGAGCACTCTCAATTGAACGTACTGTTGAAATTGCTAAACAACACAATGTTCCAGTAATTGTTGATGCTGCTGCGCAGATACCTCCAGTGAGCAATCTTTGGCATTTCACTAGAGATGCAGGCGCAGATGTAGTTTTGTTTAGTGGTGGCAAAGGTTTGCGAGGTCCACAGACGACGGGGCTGATTTTAGGAAAAGCCGAAATAATAAATACGGCGGCCAAGTTTGCCGCGCCAAATACCACCAAGGCCAGATCACTTAAAGTTGGCAAAGAAGAAATTTTTGCAATCTTGAAAGCTGTTGAAATGTATGTGAACGCTGACCATGAAGAGCAAGCAAGAATTTGGAATGCAATTTGTGATCAGTGGGTTATTGATTTTGCGCAGATAAAAGGATTTAAACCTGTAAAAATGGAATTAAATGAGGCTGGGCAACCACTACCCCGGATCAAGATCGAAATAGATCAGAAAGTTTTCGGAATGAGCGCGCGTGAACTCGCATTAAAATTGTGGGAGTCGGAACCAAGAATTGCTGTAGATCACCGAAACGACGACCAGGAAATCTTTTTAACTCCAGAGTTGTTAACTTCAGCCGAGATTGTTTTAGTAACTGCGCGAGTAATTGAGTTAGCGGGTAATTAATTTAGCCGCGCCATTAGAACGGCGATCAATCTCTTCTTTAACTACGCCAGCAAGAGCTTTCACGCCTTGTCGGATCCGCTCAGGAGTTGGGTGGCAGTATGAAAGACGCATCTGCCAACTGCCAAAACCGTCGGCATAAAAAGCAGTTCCCGGAACATATGCAACTTTTGCCGCGATAGCGCGCGGAACTAATACTTTGGTATCAATTTCTGGTGGCAATGTAATCCAGACATAGAAACCACCTTTGGGACGGGTCCATGTTGCCGTTACTGGGAAGAATTCATCTAAAGATTCCAACATCGCATCACGGCGTTCTCGGTACAAATCGCAGAAAGATGCAATTTGGTCTCTCCAAGGTTCGTTAGCCAAATAACCAGAGATTGTTAACTGAGCAAAATTTGATGGGCACAAAACTGATGATTCATTTGCGATTACTAATTTTTCTTTAACAGCTTGTGGAACTAAAGCCCAGCCAACTCGAAGTCCGGGAGCAATTGTTTTAGAAAAAGAGCCTAAATAAATTACATTATCTGAATCTTCAGCGCGCATGGCATTTGGCGTCGGACCATCAAAACCAAGTAAGCCATATGGATTATCTTCGACCACAAAAATTTCGGCATCGCGGCAAATTTCAAGAATTTCAGTTCTGCGCGCTGCGGGCATTGTGACACCGGAAGGATTTTGGAAATTTGGGATTAAGTAAATAAATTTAATTTTACGTTTTGCTTCACGAACAGTTTTGATCGCTTCTCTTAAGGCCTCAGGAATCAAACCTTTATCGTCCATAGCAATATGAACAACATTTGCTTGGTATTGAGCAAAAACACCAAGTGCTCCAACGTAAGAAGGTGCTTCGACCAGAATCACATCACCCGGATCAATAAATATTCGAGTGATCAGATCTAGGGCTTGCTGTGATCCGGTAGTAACAACAATGTCATCGCCTTTTGCCCGAATTCCTTCAAGGGCCATGATTTCGCAAATTTGTTCTCGCAATTTTGGATGCCCCTGGCCGCTGCCATACTGCAAAGCCTCAGTACCATTTTCTAAAACTAACTTCTGAACAACGCTAGCCATTACATCCATCGGAAGTGCAGAGAGATTAGGCATTCCACCAGCGAGTGAAACAATTTCCGGACGAGAAGCCACTGCAAAAAGTGAGCGGATCTCACTCGGCAACATTAAAGCTGCGCGGGAGGCGTAACGGGCGGTTAAGTTTTCCTCGTTTTTCGGAATTAATGAACTCAAACCACTCGCCCCCTTCAAATTAATGTGAAGGGTAATCATCTCATAGAGATAGGTATTGATGGTTTATGTAATTACTTGCTCTACTTGCTCTACTTACGGAGCCCAGCGCGCTTTAAATCCTCAACCCGCAAAGTGCCGGTAAGTGCATCTTCTTCGGCGGCTAAATACAGTCGTTGTACCGCCACAACCAAGGCTTCGGCCAAAGACTGCCTAAATGAAGATCTGGCCAATCTTTGCGCATCCCCTTCATTGCTCAAATATCCCAAATCAATTCGAACCGAAGGTGCTTTTGTTAATCTCAAAATTTCCCAACTTTTGCCATGGGTACGACAATTTAACAAATCAGTGCGTGCGCAAATTTCACGCTGTGCTAAAAGCGCGAAACGCTCACCTACAATGGAATGAATTTCATGTGTGGCATTTCCGTAATAGTAAGAAGCAACACCGTGCGCGTTGGCAGAGGAACTGCTATCTAAGTGCAATGAAATTAGTAGGTCGCAATTAACTTTATTTGCAAAATTTATTCGATCCAATTCACTTGGATTATTATCTTTTCCTCGGGTCATAAAAACTGTTACACCTAATGCACTCAATCGTCCCTCTAATCTTTTTGCAACGTCATAAGTTATTTGGGCTTCATTTAAACCAAATGCCTCAGCACCATAAAACTTTCCACCAAAGCTTGCATCGATAGCAACTATTTTTCCGGCCAAAGCAGGGCCGCGTTGATGGATTAAATATGTATCGCGCAAAGAACTGGCACGACCGCCCCGAACAGTTCCGGTCAATCGGATTAGTGCAGTGAAAGTTGCAGGTCCACAAACTCCATCGGCAGGAAGACCTACTGATTTTTGAAATTCAATTACAGCGCCTTCGGTTAAAGCGCCATATATGCCATCAACTCGCCCAGATGAAAATCCCATTTCATTTAAACGATTTTGCAGAGTCGCGATGTCATCTCCGCGAATTAATGCACCAGGAATGTATGAGAGATTTCGATCTCCGAGCCGCCACCTAGCTTCTTCCAGCGCAAGATAGATATCTCGCGTTAATTTTCCAGTAGCAGTCAATCCACGACTTTGTTGAAATTCCCGTAATGCCGCTACAACTTCTTTTGTGAAGGCAACTTCCGATGAGTTCAATAATCCAAGGCGCGATAAAGATGTGATTGTTTCAGTGACAATTGCACCGACATCTCCAACCTTGGCTAACTCTTCCACGAGTTAAATAAAGCCTTCGAGTTCCTTCATGATTGCAGGCTTTGGACGTGCCCCAACAATTGTTTTTACAATTTCGCCATTTACAAAGAGGTTCATGGTTGGAATAGAAGTAATTCCATACTTGATTGCGATCGCTGACTCTTCATCAGTATTTAATTTAACAATCTTAATTTTTCCGCTTTGCTCATTTGCAATCTCTTCCAAAATTGGGCCCACTGCACGGCATGGCCCACACCATTCAGCCCAAAAATCTACAAGTACTGGTGTTGTGCTCTTCAGAACTTCAGCATCGAAGGTTGCCGTCGTTACTGGTGTTGTTGCTCCCATTAGCTTCTCTCTCTATTTGATTTAACTTAGGTTAAAAACTTTAGTGCCCAGATAAGAATCTTTCAGCATCTAGCGCCGCGGCACATCCAGAACCAGCTGCGGTAATAGCTTGTCGATAAGTGTGGTCTACAAGATCCCCACAAGCAAAAACACCTTCAAGATTTGTTTGAGTGCTGCCCTGCCCCACTTTTACATAGCCCTCATCATCAAGGGTGACTTGCCCCTTAACCAGTTCACTACGCGGGTCATGTCCAATCGCTACAAATAATCCGGTGGCCGCTAGAACACTCAAATCGCCTGAGACAGTGTTTCGGATAGATAAGCCACTGACTTTATCCTCACCAAGTACATCGATAACTTCGCTGTTCCATAAAAATTCAATTTTAGGATTTGCTTGCGCGCGCTCAGCCATAATTTTGGAAGCTTTAAGGCTATCTCGGCGATGAATCAAAGTTACCTTGTCAGCAAATTTAGTTAAAAAGTTTGCTTCCTCCATGGCTGAATCTCCGCCACCCACAACTGCAATATTTTGGTTGCGGAAGAAAAATCCATCACAAGTCGCACACCAAGAAACACCACGACCTGACAATCGTTTTTCATTTGTTAATCCAATTTCACGATAAGCCGAACCCATCGCTAAAACTACGGCTTTAGCTTCAACTTTTCGGCCAGTTCCATCAATCAGCACTTTTACTTTAGATTTCAAATCCATTTCAACAATGTCATCTGTAATTAACTCGGCTTCAAAACGTAAAGCCTGCTTTCGCATTGCATCCATTAGATCTGGACCCATTATTCCTTCAGCAAATCCTGGAAAGTTTTCTACCTCAGTAGTGTTCATCAACGCACCACCGGCAGTCACAGAGCCTTCATAAATCACTGGATTTAATTGTGCCCGCGCTGCATAAATAGCTGCCGTGTACCCGGCTGGACCTGAACCTACAATTACTAGTTCTCGCAATTTAATCGCATCGCTTTCTCTACTATAGATAACGCTAATACTATTCCGGAATATTCCAATTAATCAGATATTTCATATTTTCGCCCCAAGCGCCGAACTATTTGAATTCTAAGTGAATTAATCTCATTCACTTTGAACAAAGAGCCAAAGAGCAGGTACAAAGCACCCATCACGGAACTGGCAATTGTCAAAGTCAAACCGACAACGATTAATTCCGTACCAAATATTTCTTCCATTAGTAAATAAAGGCCGAGAGCCGGCGCTCCCGCTAAAAGTGCGACAAAAGTTAAGCGAAGGTGTGACTTTAACAATCCAATATAGTTAAAAGCACCTACATTTTTTCCGAGTGACTTTAAAGTTATCAACGTCCCAAGCAGGTTTCCTAAACCAAGTGCAATCGCCAATCCAACTGTTACCCATTTGAGCGGCAGAAATTCTCCGGAAATTAAACAAAGAATTATAGACAAAGCAGTACTTGCTAAATTTATTAAGACCGGTGTACGAGTGTCCTCGAAAGCATAAAATCCACGTAACAAAAGTAAGTGTGCACTGTATGGAACTAATCCAAGTGAAAAGGCAGCCAAAACTAATCCAATTTGGGCTGAGTCGGCGCGAGTGCTCCCAGAGAAAAGCAAAGTTGCTATTGCTGTGCCAAAAAATAAAAAGGCAATAGCACTGGGGACTGTCGCGACAGCAACATTTGTAAGAGATCTTTCTAATTCATTTCGAACTTTAGCTTTTTCATTATTCGCAGCCATTCGCGAGATGCGCGGAAGTAATGCAGTGATGACTGAAACTGTGATGATCGAATGCGGAAGGATAAATACAAAATAGGCATAGCTATATGGAGTGAAACCAACACCAGTTGTTATTCCAGCGATTTTTGCAGCGGCTGAAGCTGCAGTCGCTACATTCACAACTACTAGGTATCCGATTTGATTTATAAAAACAAAAAGTAAAGTCCAGGCACCCAACTTGAAGGATTTAGTCAGATTTGAATCTTTCCAATCAAAGCGAGGACGAAGATTTAAACCTGATTTAGCAACAACTGGAAAAAGAAGAGCGGCTTGAATCACAAAACCAAGTGAAGTACCTAAGCCAAGCAATGCAACTTGGGCTGGTGTAATTGTTTCAGCAGTTACATCAGGGGCGATCACTAGAAAAATGATTAGAACCGCGATAACAACTAAGTTATTTGCAACCGGAGCCCACATCATCGGTCCAAATTTTCCTCTAGCGTTTCCAACTTGACTCCACATTACAAAAATTCCCATCATGAGAATTTGTGGCAAGCAGTAGCGCATAAAAGTAACTGTCAATGAAAATTCAGTTTCAATTCCTTGATTAGTAAATTTAGGAGCGTAAATACGAACTAATAATGGAGAAAAGATCACTGAAAGCGCAGTAATTACAGTCAAAATTAAAGTTACGATTGTTAATAAACGAGATGTAAAAGCTTCTCCCCCATCGGGGTCATCCTTCATAGCTCGAACTAATTGAGGTACGAAGACTGAATTTAATGCACCACCTGCTAATAAAATGTAAAGGACTGTAGGCAGGGTATTTGCGACGTTAAATGTGTCAGCAAAAATAGAAGTACCAAGTGCAGCAACTAGTAATAAACTTCGCAAAAGTCCGGTAAGCCGTGAGACAAGTGTTCCAGCGGCCATAACTGCAGAAGATCTTACGAAATCCGGCTCATTGCTCATGCGTCACCCAAACTAGCTGTTGCCCTTGCCTTGCGAAGCCGGCGAAATATTCGCGTGCCTGCCGCACCAATTAATATGGTGCCGGCAATTGCCATAACCCAACCAACAATTGGGCCAATCACCGCAATGGTGACTGCAAGCGTAGAGATTCCTTGGTGTTTGTTACCGCGTAATGTTTCAAGTTGGGCGAGCAATTCAACTTTTCCGCTCGCAATCGCTTTAACTGGTACTAAAACTTGGGTTCGTGAATTTGGTTGTAAATAGAGAGCACGGTCTGCGATGGAAAGAATTCGAGAATTATTCGCTTTCAATATAAGAACAACTTGGGCAGGAGCATTGAAATCATTGACAATTGTTACTGGCAATTTTTCTTCACGAGAAGTTAGGGTGTAGCGCCCAGGAAGTACTCGAACTTTTTCAGCAAGACCATCTACCGCACTTGTAAACGAAATAACCAGAGACTGCGAAGTTTTTTTATCAAGCTCTGGATTTAAAAGTGTATTTAGTCGGATTGCAATTTCACTAATTACGAGATCGTTACTAATTTGCGAGAGTAATGCCAATTGTTTCCGCAAAGTCCTAAACTCGGAGATGTTCATTGAACTCAAAGGTTTAGGAGTTTCACTCCAATTGGGAGGTGCTCCTGCTGTAACCGCTCTATCAAGTGCCCGGGCTAATCGGACGGAACTAACACTTTGCACTTGCGAAAATTCAACATCAGATATTTTTTTTCGCGTAGAAATCTTCGGCGAGCCATATGGAAGGGCATAAACAGGGTCATCCCCTATGGCATATTTTAAATCGACCAGAAATTGAGTTGCAATTTCTTCGCCAGCTCCTTCAATTTTCGGCAAAACTGTGTACCCGTCACTCATGTCGATAATCTCTTCAATCAAAGATGGATCTATCAGCCAGGTACGTTTCTTTGTGCTCGGCTTGAGTAGTTCGGCTAATTTGCCACCAAAACTTAAATCTTCAATTAGTGAGTCATCTAAAAACTTCCCACTCATTTCGCGATGAGTGGGTCCACTGATGATGACCAGCGATTTGTTGACTGCGGAACTTCCACTTGAAAAACCAGAGAAACCAGAGAAGCTAGCTACTGGTGTAAAAAAAAGAAATCCGATTGACCCAATTACTAATGTCAAGACAATCGAAATGCGCTTCATGGTTTACGAAGATCTCCGGAGCGCGCGATTAATTTGCGCTCATCTGGGTATGCAAGACGAGTGGCGATTTCATCAAGCGGAAACCAATCCACTACATCAACTTCACTAATCTGTGGAGTGAGATCCCCGCGAATTTCAGAAAAAAGAAAATGGTGGACAGTTTTATGAATTCGTTTTCCATCCGCCATAAACCAAAAATCAATAACACCTAGCGATCGAGTAATTTTGCTAACAATTCCGGTCTCTTCTTCAACTTCTCGCAAAGCGGCAGCTTCAGGAGTTTCGCCAACTTCAATATGGCCTTTTGGAAGTGACCAAAGTGTGCGACCACGTTTGTCGTGCCGACCAATCAGCAAACCGCGCTCGCCGCTTAAATCAACAACTAAACCACCGGCACTAATCTCTTCAACTCGGCGCGAAGAATTTGGATTTTTACTTTTGTCCGACTTGGCTGATTTTTTCGGTGCAGATTTCTTCGACTTTAAATCACCAGCCTTTACCTCTGCCCTCTTAGCAACAGGGCTTTTACTCTCATTTTTTTTCGCAACAGATTTGCCTGGTCCAGGTTTTGGTGCGGGCCGGGATTTTGGCGGGCGCGGGGCAGGAATTGGCGAGGAAGGTAGCGATTTTTTCGCCGCTAGCCCGTCCTCACCCGAGGTTCGGGACATAGCCCTAGCCTACCCGCGTACCCTTCAACCCATGTCAAATGATCCGCACGCTTCGGCTGCTCAAGCCATGGCCGCAATGATCAAGGTCCCACCTGAGGCAAATCAATTGGCAGATCGATTCCGGGGGGCGGGTCATCGCCTTGCTTTAGTGGGCGGACCAGTGCGGGATGCGCTTTTAGGCCGTGATAAAAAATCGAGTGGAGATTTAGATTTCACCACAGATGCACTTCCTGAAATCACTAAAGAATTATTAAGTGGCTGGGCAGATTCTGTTTGGAGCACCGGAATTGAATACGGAACAATTGCGGCGCAAAAAAATGGTTTAAGCATTGAAATCACAACTTATCGCAGCGAAAGTTATGACAAAGATAGTCGCAAGCCTGATGTGCATTACGGAGATTCTCTCGAAGGTGATTTAAGTAGGAGAGATTTTACGATCAATGCAATGGCTTTGGAATTAGATGGCAAAGAAAATCTTTTCATTGATCCACACAATGGAATGCAGGATTTAATCGCGAAACAATTACGAACTCCTGGAACACCTGAACAATCATTTAGTGATGACCCACTTCGAATGATGCGCGCAGCACGATTTGCTGCTCAACTTGATTTTGCAATTGCGCCCGAAGTTCGTGCCGCAATTACTGAGATGGCGGACAGATTAAAAATTATTTCATCAGAAAGAATTAGAGATGAGTTTGTCAAAACCTTAATGTCCGTAAACCCACGACTTGGTTTGACCGTGTTAGTTGAAACTGGTTTAGCCGCACAATTTTTGCCAGAACTACCAGCACTACAACTTGAGATTGATGAACACCACCGCCATAAAGATGTGTATGAGCACTCACTCATAGTTCTTGAACAAGCAATTGATCAAGAAGAGCGACTTGGTGGACCAAGTTTAATTTTGCGACTAGCTGCGCTTTTGCATGACATCGGGAAACCAAAAACTCGAGCGCTAATACCTGGTGGTGGAGTTTCATTTCACCATCATGAAATTGTTGGTTCACATATGGCCAACAAACGATTACGCGCATTGAAATTTGATCGTGAAACAATTAAAGATGTTTCAAAATTAGTTGAATTACATCTTAGGTTCCATGGATACGGAGATGCAGAGTGGACCGATAGTGCGGTTCGCCGTTTTGTAAGGGATGCTGGTGAACTATTGACTCATTTGCATCTGCTAACCCGGGCCGATTGCACAACCAGAAATGCAAGAAAAGCAGAATTGCTTGCCGCTACATACGATCAGCTAGAGGCCCGAATTGCACAACTTCTCGAAGCAGAGGAACTGGGCAAAATCCGGCCAGATCTTGATGGCAATGAAATTATGGAAATCTTGAATTTAAAACCGTCCCGAAAAGTCGGTGAAGCTTATGAATATTTACTGGAATTGCGCATGGAACATGGGCCACTGGGGCGTGAACGGGCTATTACTGAACTAAATAAATGGTGGAAAGAAAACAGTTAGATCAGTAAATTAAATTGTTTTTGGTGAATCCTTAAACCAATTTTTACGAAGTGAAATTGCAGCAACCAAGTACAGAGTTGTAACAATTAAAGGAAGCGTAACTCCCAGGCCATTTTTAGGCATAACTATTGCAGCTATTAGTGAGCCTGAAACAATCGCTGCATTAACAACTACATCGTAAACAGCAAAAACTCTACCGCGATAATCATCTGAGATTTTTTCTTGTACAAGTGCGTCATTAGTGACTTTGACTCCTTGACCACCAAATCCACTAATGAATCCCATTGCGATCATCGCGACTTCGCTTTGGAACAAAACAAAAATTAATGGACCAAAACTTGCGATTAACATCGCTATTCTCATCCACTTATGCCGGCCGAAACGCTTGACTGCGGCTGGAGTTATGATCGCACCCAACATAATTCCAATTCCAGCAATTGTGATTGCTGTTGCAAAACCACTTAAGCCGGCGTCAGGTTCATTTGGATCGTTGAAAGTATTCCGCTCTAAGATCAGAGCCATCAAGGTAAGTGCAGTTAATCCGCCCCTTTGGATGGCAACTGCGAGAATTCCAATCCCGCTATCTCTGTTCTTTCTTAAGTAAGAAAAACCTTCTCGCATTTGAGAGAAGCCATCGCTCCATTTTTTATCTTCAGCTTCAACTTCGCTTTTTGTTGGCCCAAGTTCATTTCTGCGAAGCCGCAGCGAAAGCAAAGCTGAAATGAAATAACCAAGTGCCCCAAAAAGCACCAACGCGGCATCTACTTGGTCAGCACCATTTTGAGTTTCTAAAAGATTCCGTAAACCAATACCGATTCCACCACCTAAAACGATGGCGACAGTTCCTCCAGTGACGGTTAAGGCATTAGCAGCAACTAGAATTTCACGGGTGACAACTCGGGGCAAGCTTGCTGATAAACCGGCGAGGATCAATCTATTTATTCCAAATGAGATTAAAACAATCAAAGTTAATTCAAAGCCAGTTGCGTTTAATAAAATTGCAGTTGCAACAACTAGTAGAGTGACTGTGCGGCCAAGATTTGCGAAAAATAAAATCTGACGTCGCGAGTACTTGTCGAGAATTGTTCCGACAAAAGGCCCTATTAAAGAGTAAGGAAGCAACACGGTGGTGAAAGCAATTGCAGCAGCAGTTGCACTAGCTTGCCGTTCAGGTGAAAAAAGTACATAAGATGCCAATGCGCTTTGGTAAAGACCGTCGGTTAATTGCGCACTCCATCGAACTGTTATTAATCGCCACAATCGGTTTTCATTAAGTAACCGATGAGTTCTTGGCATAGGAGCAAGCCTAGAGCGTGCTGGGGTGAGGCCGCGATTAGAGTGCGATTAGAATTAGATTTATGTGGTCCAAACGGGGCAGTATCGATTACACCCTTTCAAAACGTGCGACATTGAGTGCATTGTTTAAAGGCTCGACACATGCATCAGATGCCTGCGATGCAGATCCTTATTTATTGCGTGCAGCTAAATTTCATGGCGAACCTTCCGGACGTAAATGTCCAATCTGCCGCAGTAAAGAGTTGATGGAAATTCGTTACACATTTGGAGATCAACTCGGGCAATACTCAGGACGGATTAAGTCCACGGATGAGTTAATAGAAATGCAAAATGAGTATGGACAATTTAGAGTTTACGTAGTTGAAGTTTGTCGTAACTGTCATTGGAATCATTTGCATTTGTCCTTCTTATTAGGGGACGGTCAAGAACGCAAAGCGCCACGAAAGGTGCGTACCTTGGAGGATGAGGATTGGGTCAGTTAATCGCTAATCTGGGCGTATGAGTAAAGAGCAGGTGCCTGCAAGGGGTAAAACGACCCCAACGAAAAAGCGGCGCAGGCGAAACCGTGTTTCAGCTAAAAGAATTTTCTTGCGCTGGATTATGGTTTTTGGCGGTATTGGTTTTGCGGCAGGCAGCGTAATAATTGTTTATTCCTACTTCACAATTTCCATTCCAGACCCAAATGCTTATGTGACAAGCCAAGCAACCATTTTGCAGTATGACGATGGCAGTGAAATTGGAAGATTAGGCGCACAAAATCGGACCAGTGTGCCTTTAGCAAAAATCCCGATCCGATTACGTCAGGCTGTACTCGCTGCCGAGGATCGAAAGTTTTACACAAACCATGCGATCAGCCCTACTGGAATTTTGAGGGCATTTTATTTAATGGCTCGAGGCGGCGCAGTTCAGGGCGGATCGACGATCACCCAACAATATGCGAAGACTGCTTTTCTATCTCGCGAGCAAACACTTCAACGAAAATTAAAAGAGTTGATTATCGCTATAAAGTTAGAAAATCAATTAAGCAAAGATGAAATTTTAGAATCATATTTAAATACAATTTATTTTGGGCGCGGTGCTTACGGCATTCAAACTGCCGCACAACAATATTTTGGCTTAGATGTAGAGCAGTTATCGATTAGGCAATCTGCAGTTCTTGCTTCTGTATTGCGCTCACCAGGTTATTACGATCCAGGTTTGCGAGATGGAAACGTTGAGAGATTAACTGCACGATATAACTACACAATAAATGCGATGGTTGCAGCAGGCTGGGCAGATGAGAAATATTTAAAAAAGGAAAAACTCCCACCGATTAAACCTAGATTAACTTCTGGAATTCTATCTGGACCCAAAGGCTATTTAATGGCTGCAATTCAAGCTGAATTAAATAAGCTCGGATTTCCAGATGAGAAATTAATGATCGGTGGTTTGGTAGTTAAAACTACGCTAAATAGGCAGGCCCAGATTGCTGCAGTTAATGCAGTAGATACACAAGGACCCAAATCTGGACCAGCAAATTTGCATATCGGATTGGCATCTGTTCGACCTGGCACTGGAGCGATTGTTGCAATGTATGGGGGCCCCGATTATTTAAAACGTCAATTGAATAATGCAACACAAGGTATAACTCAGGCAGGTTCTACTTTTAAACCCTTCGCATTAATTGCTGCTTTGGAAATGGGAATTTCATTAAGCAGTGTTTGGAATGGAAACTCGCCACAAAAATTTGATGACGCTGGAAAACGTTACAAAGTAGGAAATTATGGTTTGAAATCTTTCGGGGATATCTCTTTATTGAAAGCAACAGCGAGCTCAGTAAACACCGTTTATGTCGGACTTGGAATTTATGTTGGACCAGATAATGTTATTGATGTAGCAAGAAGGGCGGGAATTCCACAATCAGTTAAGATGATGGCCACACCCTCAGTTGTACTAGGCGTAGCAAGTCCAAGAGTCATTGATGTTGCCGCCGCATATGCGACATTTGCTGCGCAAGGTGTTTATGCGAAACCCTATTTAGTCCAAGATGTAACCGGAAGAAATAAAGGTTTGTTGTATCAAGCAACACCGACAGGACAAGAAGTTTTTGCAAAAGATGTTATGGCTGATTTATCTCATGCGTTACAAGAAGTTGTTCGAACTGGATCTGGATCTGCTGCTAAACGACTTGGGCGACCTTCAGCAGGCAAAACTGGAACTACCCAAGAGAATGCTTCTGCTTGGTATAGCGGGTTTACTCCTCAACTAGCGACTTCGGTAGGTTTTTATCGTGACGATGCAACTGAGAGTTTGCGTGGAACAGGTGGATTGAAAACGGTAACTGGAGGTTCATTTCCAGCCCGGATCTGGACTTCTTATATGAAAGGCGCTCTGAAGGGTGAACCCATTTTAGATTTTCCCGAACCGGCATATATCGGTGGGCAAGACCCAATTCCGGCTCCAATTTCAGGTCAAGCAATTCCAATTCCAGAGCCCACACCAGCAGCGCCTCTTCCTATTGCCACACCAGCAGCGCCTCTTCCTATTGCCACACCAGCAGCGCCTCTTCCTATTGC
>ERZ889217.430-NODE-430-length-26093-cov-40.301713_pt1 | contig 26093 bp, 16 predicted proteins | sample MGYA00521098_ERZ889217 | MGnify/ENA primary metagenome ERZ889217 (study PRJEB32303, sample SAMEA104408613) | aquatic metagenome | biome: Brackish water; feature: Pelagic; material: water | place: Baltic Sea | collected 2014-06-10T22:04:00 | depth 2,362 m ... | reverse complement strand
GTGACCGCCCCCCACAGCTGGGTTACGGCCTCCCGCCCCTCACGACAATGATGGCCGCGCAGTCATCTCCCGCGACGAGTACCAGCCATGGCAACGGGCAGCACGCGGAGGCCAGCAACCAGGCTGCCTCTCCGCCCGATGAATGCGCAGCTGCCAAACACCAACGCACGGCGACTCATCTGGCCAGCGGACTCCCCTCATAGGAGACAAGCATCCACGACAAGGCTTCGGAGCACCCGCTCAGCCACCTCCAGTCGCCCTACCCCCGCCAGCATGTCCTTTCGGGACTGATTTCCGTCTGCAAGCTTTCTCCCTTCCACCCGTCCCACTCCACGCATGAAAAAAGTAGCCGTCATCACCCGCACGCGGAATCGCGCGCTGCTTTTGCGCCGGGCGGCGCGCAGCGTAGAGCGGCAGACCTTCCGGGATTTTTGCTGGGTGGTGATTAACGACGGCGGCGACGGCGAGGAAGTGGAAACCATCGTAGGCCGCGCCCAGGAAAACGGGGTCGATGCGCACGTCGTCCACCGGGCCGCCTCCACCGGCATGGAGGCGGCATCCAACGCCGGCCTCGCCGCCTCCAACTCCACCTACATCGCCATCCACGACGATGACGATTCCTGGCATCCCGACTTTCTCCTGCGCACCGTGACTTTCTTGGAGGCCGACCCGCTCTTCGTCGGCGTCATCTGCCACACGGAGGAAATCCGCGAGGAGATCAAGGGACGGGAGATTGTGGAAAAATCCCGGCGGCCAATGAATGCCGAGATCCACGACATCCACATCTCCGAGCTTTTTTACCGCAACCTGTTCCCCCCCATTTCGCTGCTCTACCGGCGCGAGGTTCTCGAGGCGCTCGGGCCCTACGATGAGGCCCTTCCCGTGCTCGGCGACTGGGACTTCAATCTGCGGCTCATTCTTCACGGGGAGATCGCCGTGATCGAAGAAACCCTCGCTTACTACCATGCCCGGCGGGCTAAACATCACGACCCCAACTCGATCCACAGCAACCCCTACCTGCACAAACGTTACGAAGCCGTCATCCGCAACCGCCTCATCCGCGCCGGCCTCGACCACGGCACCATCCACCCCGGCTCCCTCATGGCCCTCTCCTCCTTCGGCCGCGCCCGCCGAGGGGTCAAAAGCAAGCTCGGAGCAAGTGCCGGTTGGCTTCCACTGCAAAGGCTTATAAAAGGAGAACCCTAAGTTTATGGAAAATGGCAAATTCGCGGGGTTCGTGATCTATGGCGCCATGCGCACGGGCTCGAACTATCTCGTCTCTCTCTTCAATCAGTTCGACGGCATGGTCTGCCACGGCGAGGCTTTCAATCCCGGCTTTGTCGGTTTGCGTGAGGACTACTTCGAAAAGTTCGGTATGAAGCGTGAGGAGCCAGCCAACCGAGATGCGGATCTGAACGGCTTTTACGAGCGTCTCTTGGAGCGAGACAATCCGACGACGCTCTGCGGTTTCAAACTTTTTCCGGGCCACTCCCCCGCGATTCTCGGTCAGACCCTTGCTGATCCCAAGTTGGGCAAAATTATTCTGCAACGAGATGTGCTTACCTCGTTCATCTCCCTTTGCCAAGCGGAGGCCAGTGGGGTCTGGATAATCAAAGATGGCAACCAAACATCCCGTTCCAAGTCGCAGGAACGGTCCGACGTCAAGGTCACCTTCGATGGTCCGCGGTTCCTGCGCTACCGGGAACAAGTGAAAGCATTTTATCGTCAAGTCGAGGAGACACTCCAGAACAACGGCCAGGCCTTCCTGCGACTGTGGTACAGAGATCTGAATACGCCGGCCACCGTGCAAGCGCTTGCGGAATTCCTGAAGTGCAGCCCGCCCTCAAAGCTCAACACCCGCGAGCTTCTGGTGAAGCAAAACCTTTCTGCTCCGCATGAACGCGTGAGTAACCTTCGCGAAATGGTCGAATTCCTTGATCTACACCGCTACCGAAGTGATGTCGTAAAGGCTGCCAGACAGGCCTCCGCACCAACTGGCGAAGAGGGCCTACGCGTTAACGGCGTGCGCATCAATCCGGACAACCCCGCACTCTCGCCGTCCATGCGAGCCAGAATCTGCTCAGCAAACTATGAGGTTCACGAGGCAAGATGTGTGACGACCTTAGTCGAGCCGGAGGAGATCGTCTTGGAGCTGGGGGGTGGAATCGGCTACATTTCTTCCTTGGTGTGGAACACCGGGAGAGCGTCACAAATCGTGGTTGTCGAAGCGAATCCAGATACCATTCCTGTCATCCAAGAAACACACACGCTAAACAACGTAAAAGCCCTCGTTTTGAACGGCGTAGCAATGCCGGATTGCGGAAAAGAAAGCTTCATTCCTTTTTATGTTAGGTCCGATTTCTGGGCAAGCTCCCTCTCTCCCGAACCCTGGGGATATTCACGGGAAGTCTCTGTTCCTTGCCTTGACTTCAAGGCTCTGCTTGCCACGCACCAACCCTCACTTCTCATCTGCGATATAGAAGGAGGCGAAGCCAACCTTCTTGGCAGCATCCCCTGCATGCCGTCTGTCCAAAAGATCGTTCTCGAACTGCACCAAGACGTGACCGGTGCAGAAGGCATACGGGACATCTTTCTGAACCTTTCAAAGCAGGGCTTCGCTTACGATCCCCTTCTTTCGCAGCGTGGGGTCGTTGTATTTCGTAGACTCAACAAACCCACGGCTAATACCGAGCCAATTATCACTACAGTATAGTCATGCCATCATCACCGATAACGTTTGGTATGTGCGTAGAGCCCGGCAAGCTTGAGCTCCAAGCAATTATCTTCGCCAAAGCCCTCAGAACGCTCGGCGGGAGCTATGCTGAGACCCCTGTTGTCATGGTATCCCCCCGCGCAAAACCTTTCACAGCATCGGCAGCCGCAACATTGAACGAGCTGGACTGCAAGTTGATTGTAGAAGACCTAAACATAGATTACCGCACCTATCCGCTTGCTAACAAACCTTTTGCTGCGGCTTGGATTGCCGAGCAACTAGGATCTCCACTTTGGTTTTTCGATTGCGATACGTTTGTGACTTCTGACCTTGCTCCTGTAGCCGAGCTACTTAACGAAGAGACCGATGCAATTCTGCGTTGTGTTTGGCCCGGCGGTTTCAAAGATATCGGATCGTATGGCCCGGGTGATCCCAAAGACGCTTGGTGGAAAGCTGCTTACAACCTCTGCGATGCAATACACGAGCCCTATACGTGGGCGCCTTGGGCCCAGCGCAAAATCCGAGGTTACTGGAATAGTGGTGTAATCATCTCGCGTGACAACGCACTATTCACAGAGTGGCTCAGATGTTTTCGCCTGCTCAAAACTTCAAACCTTGAACTCACTCGTCCGGCGTATCTGGAGCAGGTCGCTGTCGCTGTAGCCATGGCCACTACCGGAATGAGAAGCAAGTCATTACCAGGGGTCAATGTAGCGCTTGAGCAAATCTCGAGAATTCCACCTCACGAGCTACACGTGGTGCACTACGCGGGCCCTGGACAAAAACACATCTTTGCTTTGGATAAAGATAACAAGCTCGCTTTTGCACATTCCGGCATTTTGGATCATCCCAACGGCCATACTCTTCTCAGTCTTATTAGTGACACTCTCAAGCTACACAACAGAGCGGCTGTATCTGTGCCATTCAGCAAGCAACACCAGCGCAACTAAAGCGTTTATGCTCATATCGATTCATCTTCCCAAGACTGCTGGCAGCAGTCTTGGAACCACTTTGAAGCAATGGTTTGGAAGCCGACTGCTTCTTGACTATGGCGATCTTATCGGTGACGAGTCTGCTCAGAGCTTGAAGCACCGAGCGAAACGCAAAACGGCAATGCTTGGCAAAGTATCGGAGATATCCACCGCCTTCGACGCCATTCACGGACATTTTTACGCTAAGAAATATATTGAAGCTTTTCCGTCGGCTAATTTTGCCGTGCTGCTGCGTGATCCGTTCACACGCATTCCATCTTATTATGAATATTTAAAGCGCTGCAATCATCGCCGAAACCCTCTGGTTGTGTCCATACGCGAGTCTCACATGTCGTTAGATGCCTTCATCAGATGGGATTACATGCGCAATTTGTGCTCACGGCTGCTCTATCCGCTTCACACAGAAAAGTTATGGTTTATCGGCATACAAGAACAATACGATCAATCTTTGCAACTACTGGCGGCAATGTTGGGTCGCAAGGTGCCCAACAACCTAGCCCGAGTTAATACCAATCCCGAGTCAGGTAGATATGAACTCACGGCCGACCAACACAAAAGCATTCGAGACCACCATAGTAAAGATATTGACTTATACCGCCGTGCTCAAGAGCGCTTTGCCTCGCTGGCCTCTCTTTATTTATCATGAAATGCAGTAACGAAACCAGAGCGGACAGATATGAGTCGAAGCGACCGTGCCCGCGTATCTACAGCGTTTCAGCGTGCTCCTGATAGGTCGGTTGGAGGACACTCTCCAAAAATCCAGGCCAGCTTTATAACAAAGCAATGCAGAGTCTACCCATTCATGATTGCAACCAACTTAACGACATCAAAACTTTACAATTCACACTGCAGGCCTGACCAGCTAGCTGCTAAGCACTTTACTTGGGAAGTAATGACGTGAAAAAAGTATCATTTGCAGCAATTAGCCGAAAGCCATTTGTGGTTCTGGCCTACCCAAGAACAGGATCTTACTTACTTGTAAGTCTTCTTCAGCAATTTCAGGGTTTAAGGTGTTACGGCGAAATATTTAAACGGAAGGCCCTGGAGTTACCATCTGAAGATATAAAAGCGATTGGGGCAAATCTGGCCTCCAGAAACGCAGAGCCTTTTGTTTTTTTGAAGCAATTATTCCAGTTATACCCTGATCAGCACTGCGGCTTCAAATTTTTCCCGAATCACCACGCAGATGTTCGGACTTGGGTTACTTGGTCCAATCAAATAAATCGAGTGGTCATATTGCGCAATCCGTTTGAAATGTATGTCTCCTTTTCCAGGGTCTCCGCGACCGGCATATGGGTCGACAAGCATAACAAAGCAAAGCATCGCCAGCCCCGCATTAAGTTCCAAGCCGAATCCTTTGATAAAATGATGCGAAATATTCTTAATGCTCAAAAGCTATTTAAAACTACTGCTGAAAAACGGCCGGAATCGACAATTACCATAACCTATGATGAAATTGCGGCTTTGGAGCCGGTGCGGCAACTTGCGGCTTTCCTCGGCGCAGCCTCTCAACCAACGAAACTGGAGGTACCATTGCGCAAACAAACAACCGAGCGATACTCAGAACTATTCGAGAATTTTGACGAACTGGCTAGCCACATGCGAAGGAACTACCCCAACATCTGTATAGACAAACACAAACTTTAATTTATTTCGCGCTTTCTTGACATGATTCCCTGGCAACTTTTTAGGCTCCTCGACGTTTTGAGTGGGTAGGTTGATTTGGTCAAGGACCGCTCGCCGCGGAGGCGTTCGGGGGGAACCTTAGGGAGTGAACGGCCGGCTGATCGGTTGGTGTGCGACTTGGAGTCGGTGTTCCGGCCGTTCAGGATGGCTTGAATGGATGCCAACACACTCTTCAGTCAGGCCCTAGGATTGGGCGCTCAATGGAACGTGGTCAAAAGCGAGATGGACGTGCCGCAGCGGCAGTTGCGCTTGGAGTTGGATTTCCCGGCGGGCACGAAGTTTGCCTGTCCGCGCTGCGGTCAGCTCTGTGCGGTGCACGACACGGTCGATAAGGAGTGGCGGCATTTGGACTTCTGGCAGCACCGCACCGATTTGCGGGCGCGGGTGCCGCGGGTGACCTGTGCCGAACACGGGGTCTTGCAAGTGGAAGTGCCTTGGGCGCGGGCGGGCAGCGGGTTCACGTTGATGATGGAAGGGATGATCCTGTTACTGGCCCAGCAGATGAGCGTGTCGGCCGCGGCGCGTTTGCTGCGCACCACCGACCATCGGCTGTGGCGGGTAATCGATCATTACGTGACGGCCGCCCACCGGGACAAAGACTGGAGCAAGGTGCGGCGCATCTTGGTTGATGAGACCAGTGCCCGTCGTGGCCGGCGTTACGTGACCAACGTGATCGATGCCGAGAGCAGTGATCTGCTAATGATGGCCAAGGATCGGGGAGCGGATACCTTGGGCGAGTTTGCCGCGGCCATGACCAAGCACGGGGGCCGGCCCGAGCAGATCACCGAGATCGTCATGGATATGAGTCCGGCCTACATCGCTGGGGCCATGGCGTATTTTCCCGGTGCCCGCGTGGTCTTTGATGCCTTCCACATCATGAAGATGGCCGGCCAAGCCTTGGACAAAGTGCGCAAGGATCTCGCACGACAAGGGGCCGATCTGCGTGGTGGTCTCTGGGCCTTGCGGGGCAATGCGTGGACGCGCAACAGCGAGCAGCAGGAACGTCGATCCCAACTCATGGCCGCCTATCCGGCCCTGGGCCGCGCGGTGGCTTTGCGTGAGTTTTTGCAAGATGCCTTGGCTGGGCGCGAGCGGGCACAACTCGAAGGTTGGCTGGCCTGGGCCCAGCGCTCGCGACTGGCTGCTTTCCGCGATTTGGCTCGCACCATCAAACGCCACTTCAATGGCATCTTGGCCTACATGGAAACCAGACTGACCAACGGCGTTATGGAAGCCATCAACGGCTTGTTGCAACTGGCCAAACGGATCGCCCGCGGCTTCCGCAACTTTTATTACTTCCGGCTCGCCGCTTACCTCAAAGCAGGCGGACTCAACCTTCAGGCGCCTCGCCTGTTACCCACTTGAAACGTCGAAGAGGCGGGAATTCTAACTACGTTCATATATTAGCATCGGTTGAACCCGAGGTGGCCAGCGCGATGATGATGAGCTGGAGCAAGACCGAATTAATTGCTCTCAGAAACCAGCCGTCTAACTCCTTGACCTTACATGAAGTCATCCCCGACTTGCGTATTCTGGCCTGCAAAAGTTTTGATCCAGACGTCTTGTCTGCTGCTCAAAAGAGATTGATTGCCCGGTTTGCATCCGCGAGAGAAAGCTCCCCACCAGACATATTTTTTCGACTAGTGGGGGAACTAGCAATGCAACTCAAACCCCTCGAAAGCGCGACGCTTGCCGATACTTTAGAGGAAGAGGAACTACTTAATCTGACGTTCCGTGTATTCTCATTGGGTCCAAATCCCAATTCTCAGGGTATTCTTCTCAGACGCACTCGTCTGCTAGTCCGGATGGGTCACCGAGGACGAGCCGTTTGGCTAGTGAGGCAGACGACCAAAGGCAGACTTAGTCCTGACGCAGAAAGGTTGTTATTGCAGCAGTTGAACCCTTCTCGAGCCCATCACAAACTCGCGAAACGCGTCATCGATTCCGATTCAGAGCCCTTGGTTAACCGAAGTGGTCTCCTTGGCCAAGTGACTAAAAGGCCCCCGGTCATGACTGAGACAAGCAGTTTCCTCCTACGTCAAAAGGAGTGAGCTGATGAGCTAAAGGGGGCCTCCTAAGCTACGGGTAAACCCGAAAAAAACCGTACGATGAAGCAAACAGAGCCAACCAAGACCGAAGCTTTCAAGTGTCACCACAGCCAGGTAAGTAAAGTGCGCTCCACTCCAAAGTGCGCCCGCGCATCATCGCCGAAAACGGCTCTCAGTTCATGGTCAAGGACTTCAAAGAGTTCATCCGCCTCTGGCCAACCACCCACGTCTTTTGTTCACCTTACCATCTTCAAAGCAACGGTAAGCTCGAGCGCTTCCACCGCCCGCCCAAACACGGCGCCTTCCGGCCCAAGACCCCGCCACCCTCGAGGACGCCAAACGCCTCGGCAGCGGCTTCATCGATCATGAAATGACCGTGTACCGCCACACCACTCTTGGCCGCCTCACACCAGCCGAGCGTATCGCCGCAGGCCACACCGCCATCTTCGCCACCAAAGATAAAAAACTCGAAGCGGTCAGAGAGGACCGCAAAACTAAATGCCGATCTCGCCTCATGGCTTCACTTCTCTCAGCTATTCGGACATTCTCGCGGAAGCCTTACATGACCATGACTACACCAAACGAATCAAAGAGCCCACGCAACCCCCATGGGTTAGGCAACAACCTATGGCAAGACGTGGCATGTTTTCTTCCTGAATCTCCTCTTGTCTTCGATATAGGAGGCAACATCGGAACCGTTATCCGCCGTATTAAACAGCTGAGGCCCAAAGCGGTGATTCATAGCTTTGAGCCTAATCCCGACACCCAAGAGCGCCTTACGGCCGTGGCCGCACAACACTCAGGCGTACACGTCCATTGCACAGCGATAGGCTCAGCACCGGGAGTGGCGCCATTTCACATCCAGAAAGCTCACATGAGCAGTAGCTTCTTGTCCCATAGATCCATGACACCACATCGTACGCAGTCTGTTACACTCAGCACTGTTGATATAATGCGTGCTGATCTTAATCTTGACCGCATTCACCTACTCAAGACCGACACACAAGGGTTTGAGAAAGAGGTTCTTAAAGGTGCTCATCAGACGTTAGCAAAGCATTTGATTGATATAGTTCTGCTTGAGCTGATGTTTGAGGCAATATACAAAAATTACGGGCGGTTTGAGGATGTTTATTCACTGCTCCGCGACAATGGCTACAGGCTAGTGAGCTTATACAATGCCGACTACGCACACGGCTACTATGCAACTTGGTGTGACGGGCTTTTCGTTAGGGAATCATTCGGAAAGATTCCTAAGGCAGCCACACTACCAATCGAGCACTCTCCCAGTTGAGTTTGATCTAAATTTAAGCCTCTTCGACGTTTCAAGTGGGTAACAGGCGAGGCGCCTGAAGGTTGAGTCCGCCTGCTTTGAGGTAAGCGGCGAGCCGGAAGTAATAAAAGTTGCGGAAGCCGCGGGCGATCCGTTTGGCCAGTTGCAACAAAGCCGGCCCGTCAACTTGATGTCCATGGCCGTGCTGAGTGAGATGCCCGCAGACGGGCAATAGAGGCAAAGGGAAACAAAAAGGCCGTGGGGAAATCTTGGCGGACGATCAGGCCAGCAGCGGGGACGGCGTCAGCTTGCGAGCAACTGATACCATCACGTCCCCGATGAGCCGGATCAGCTTTTTGTCCCACAGCAGGAATCCTGCGCTCTATCGACGGGATCCTTCCTTTTTTTACCGGTGTGAAAACCGGTGCGACGCTTTGGCAGGCGCCACACGGCCGAGGCAGCACCTGCACCGCAAAGACTACCAAACCAGTGGAACCTCCGGAGAGATCGTCGTTTGCCACCGACCGCGCGACTCCTGGCGGTGGCGGCGCTGGCTGGAGAAATTACGCCGCTCCGGTGCCAGACTGGTCGCAGAGGTGGATGATCTCATCTTCGACCCCACCTTGGCGGCCCACAGCCCGGCCGTGCGCAACCGCCACCTTTCAGTGTGGCGAACGAAATCGCTGCTCGCGGCCAACCGTCGGGCGTTGGCTCGCTTCGATTTCATCAGCGCTTCCACCGATCCCCTCGCCGCCGAGCTCCAGCGCTGCTTTCCCCGCGCCCAAGTGGGCGTGTTTCCCAACTGCCTACCTTTTGCCTGGGCTGGCTTGCCGCTCGCTCCGGCCGATCAACGCACGCTGACTTACCTGCCGGGGACACGCGGCCACAATGCAGACTTCGCAATGATTGCCGGGCCGGTGAGGCAATTTCTTCTCGAACACCCGGACTGGCACTTGCTCGTTGCCGGCCCGCTCGACGTGAAACTGGAGGTGGCTCCGCATCAGCTGAGGCGCTTGGAACGCGTACCCTTTGACCGCTACCATGAGATCGTGCAATCCGGCACCATCAACTTGGCTCCGTTAGAGGACTCGCCTTTCAATCGTTGTAAGTCGGCGCTGAAGATTATGGAGGCGGGCTTTTTCGGTATCCCAACGGTTGCCTCGCCCATTCCTGACGCGCGGCGGTTTGCCGGCGCGGGGGTTGAATTCGCGACCTCGTCCGGCGAGTGGTTGGAGGCGCTGGAGCGGTTGGCACATCGGCACCCCTACCCCGCATCATGGCGCGAGGACCTGCGCCAACGAATCGTGCGCCACGCCTCCATCGAAAAAGAGACCGAACGGTGGCTGGAATGGCTGGGCTTGCCCCCGAATTGAATTAGGCCTCGAGATATCATGCCTGCCAAGTTTGTCCGTTCGCTTTCCGGGAAAGCACATTTGCTCGAGGCCCAACGGAGGCGAGCGATGGGCGATTATTCGCGTGAAACGCTCGGCGCCTACGAGCGCGCCTGGCAGGTGGGCCAATCTCCCCGTGCCCTCCTTCGACTCTGCCTCTTCCGGCATGAACTGGGCTACCACCTGCCAGCCTCGTGGAACGAATTGCTGGGGAAAAACCTTGCCAAGCTGCAGAGGCCCGATTTCGAGCTGGCGACCGCTTTGCGTTGCAGCCGGAGGAAAGCGACCCAAGACGCCTTGCGCCGCAACTTCGAGGAGTGGCTGAAAAACCCCGGCCTGCGGCAAATTGCCGTCGTCGGCAACAGCGCGAGTTTGCTCGGGGCCGGTCAGGCTAGCAAGATCGAGGCCGCCGATGCCGTCGTGCGCTTCAACCATTGGCAGGCTCCCGCCGCGGATGTCGGGCGCCGCACCGATTGGTGGGTCCGATCACCGCTGGACCTGGAAAACGAAGATACCCCGCACCCTAGTCCGCCGCCACGCTGGGTCGCCGCGAGCGGACCCGACATGGCCTCCCGCCGTCCTCAGTGGGAGCGATGGACTGCGGAAAATGGAGGTAGTCTACTCTCGGTGCCCCTGCCTGTGTGGCGCGCCTTGGTGCGCGAACTGCAGGCTCCGCCTAGCGCGGGGCTGCTGGCACTCAACTGGCTGCGCTCAATTCGAAACGGTTGGGATGGTGTTATTGTCTACGGCATTGGTTACAAGGGTGGCCGTTATCATGCTGCCAAGCAAAGCCACCGGCCATCGCACCGCCACGATTGGGAAAAGGAATCAGCTCTCCTTCAACGCTGGACGACCGAAGGCTTAAGACTGGGAAAAAATTGAATCACCAAGGCCGCCATTATTTGTTTCTGCAAGGATTGGCCACCCCCTTCTTTGGGCGTTTAGGGGTGCATTTGCGAGAGAAAGGTGCTGGCGTGTCGCGCATCAACTTTTGTCCGGGGGACGAGCACTACTGGCCTTTGCCGGGGGCCAAGACTTTTCGCGGTCCGAGGGGGGAATTCGACGAGTTCTTTTCCGCGGCACTGCAGGACGAGGCCGCCACCGACTTGGTGCTTTTCGGTGAAAACCGGCCGCTCCATCAAGCGGCCATCTCCCTCGCACGCCGGCAGGGAGTGCGGGTGCATGTTTTCGAGGAGGGCTACATCCGACCGGATTTGATCACTCTGGAAAGAGATGGAGTGAACGGCCACTCCCAATTGCCGAAGAATCCCGACTGGTATCTCGAGGCGCGCCACCACCTACCGCACGCGCCGGAGATTCGCCACACGCCGACGCCTCTCTGGAGACGGGCCACTCAAGACGCGGCTTTCCATCTGGCCAATCTCACGGCCCCACTGCGCTACCCCTACTACCGCACCCATCGCCCGCGCTCGCCCTTGTCGGAATACGCCGGCTGGGCCAAGCGTTTCTCGGCCTTTCCCCTGCGTCGTGCCTTGGAAGAAGGCCAACTCCGCGCGCTCCTCGGCGGGTCCCACCCGTTGTTTTTTCTACCTCTCCAACTCAGCGGTGACTCCCAGCTCATCAAGCACTCGCCCTTCGACAATGTCGCCTCCGTCATCCGCAAGGTCGTGCGTTCTTTCGCCGCATCGGCAACACCCGAGGCAGAACTGCTCATCAAAAACCATCCGTTGGACACCGGTCACGAACACCACGCCCGCACCGCCCGCCGAGCAGGCGTTGAATTCGGCATCGCAAAGCGGGTCCATTTCTTTGAAAGCGGTAACCTGCCACTTATTTTCAAGCGCGTCGAAGGCACTGTGGTGGTGAATAGCACGGTCGGCCTTGTGGCCCTCAACTATGACTGCCCGCTCTTTGCTTTGGCCGACGCCATTTACCGGATGCCCGGGCTAGTCCACCAAGGGTCACTAGAAGAATTCTGGCGCCACCCCCAACGCCCCGACCATCAATTGGCGAAAGCCTTCCGTGAGGTCGTGGTGGCCACCACTCAGGTCAACGGCAACTTTTTCACGCGTGAAGGCACTGCCCTGGCTGTGCGTGGCTGCGACCGCATGCTCGCGAAGGAAAGCCCCTTGGAAACACTGAAAAGGCGCGTTGACAGGGCAGGTACCAAAGAGGAAACCACTGCTTAGCCTTTTTCTTACCGCTACACTGCACTCGCCGACATCAGTCGGCACAAAATCATTCTCCCACGCGCTCTTTCCCCCGTGGCCACTCCGTATCCACGCTCGCGCGCAAGAAGATTTGATACCAACCTCACCTCTTTGCTCTTAAACTGTCCAGATCATGTGGTCGGGATAGCCGCCCAGCGACCGCCCTCACCCTTTCCCATACGTGCGCGGCGACCCGCTGGCCTCTTGCTCGTCGAGCTATACGGCACGGAAAGGCCAGCGGGCCTTGCCGTGGGTCAAACATCGCTGAAGTCCATAAGCCTCAGGATATTGGTTTAGATTCTGACTCTACACTCTCCTCCCCCAGTCGCCTTACCCGTCACTCGCCACCCGTCGCTTCTTTCCGTGTACCCCAACTTTCTTATCATCGGCGCACAAAAAGCGGGCACCACTTGGCTGGACCGCAACCTCCGTGAGCATCCGAAAATCTGGTTGCCTCCAGAAAAAGAAATCCACTTCTTCGACCTGCCGCGCCCACTGCCATTTGCCGCACTGCTGGTTGCTCCGGTGCGGGCCGCCCGGAACTGGTCCAAGGCGCGATTGAAGCGTGACTACGTAAAGGTAAAAGCGGGCGAGCAATCCATCTCATGGTATGTCCGTTATTATTTTCTGCCGCGGACCAACGGCTGGTATCGGTCGCTCTTTCAGCCGGTCGCAGGCCAGATCTGCGGGGAAGCCTCCCCCCCCTACGCGGTGCTGGCAGAATCGAGAATCCGCGAAATCCACAGGCTCATACCGAAGCTCAAACTGATCTACATTCTACGGGATCCAATGGATCGCATGTGGTCTGATGCGGCCATGTTTCAAAGCGCTCGGTTCGGCGGCCGTGGCATGGAAAACGCGCCCGGCCCCAAGGTTGCTGACTTTCTAAGAGACAACCGTAATCTTAGGCATTCGCGATACGCGGAAAATTTAGCGCGTTGGGAGCATGTCTTTGATCCCTCGCAAATTTGTCTTCTTTTTCAGGACGACATCGCCCGCCAACCGGCGCACGTGCTTCGTGCAGTGACAGAATTTCTGAGTGTTGCCCCGGCCCCCGACGATATTGCCACGCTCAACCGTCGCATCAACAGCAAGAACTATCCTTCGCCAGACAAGGCCACCGAGATGTTTCTGGCCAATGAACTGCTCGATGACTTGCAGGCGTTGTCGAAGCGCGTGCCGCACGACCATACCCAGAGGTGGCTTGAGCGTGCGCAGAACTTGGCTTCACCTGCGACCGTAGCTACCCGGCCATTTGCCGTTCCATGAGTCCCGACTTTCTGCCGCCGCACCGTTGCCAAGGCACTGTCGCTGCCCCGGTGAGCTTTACCGGCCGGGGTCTGCATTCCGGACGACGCACCGAGGTCACACTTCTGCCGGCGGATGCGGGGCGCGGTCTCGTTTTCCGGGTAAGCCCAAAAAAAGGCGCCTCGACGGACATTCCCGCCCGCTGGGATCAAGTGCGCCCACGGCCCCTTTGCACGTGTCTGGCCGCCGAGCAGCGGCAAATCCGCACGGTCGAACACCTGATGGCCTCGCTCTATGGCTGCGGAGTGGACAACGCCGTCATCGAGGTGCGCGGCAGCGAGATCCCGCTGCTTGACGGCAGCGCCGGACCCTTTGTTGATGCGATCTCTCAGGCAGGCATCCATAAGCAAAATGCTCCCCGACGGCGACTACGCGTGAAAAAAACTGTGCGAGTTTCCTTGGGCAAAAGCCGCGCCCAACTGCATCCGGGCCCGGGCTTGGTCCTGGACGTGACCGGCGGTCTCGGCGGCTTCCCTGCGATGCGGTGGAAGGGAACGATGAACCGGCAGGTCTTTAAGCGTCAAATCGCCCGCGCCCGAACTTATGGACACTTGGTTCACGGGCTACAGGCCAAGATCTTCACTTTTTCCCTCCCCAATCCGTTGTGCCTCGGTGCCAGTCTCGACAACGCTGTTGTCGCTTATCGTGGGCGAGTGCTGACACCGGGCGGTCTGCGTTACCGTAACGAGTTCGTCCGACACCGTGTTCTCGACCTAATGGGCGACCTCATGTTGGCCGGAGGCGATCTTATCGGCCACCTCAACTGCGTGCGACCAACCCATGAATTGAACCGGCTTCTTCTGGAGCGCTTATTTGCCGATGAAGCTGCCTATGCCTGGGTCTAGCTGAAAGTCATGAGTCTTTCCATTATCGGCACCACGTTCCCCGCCGCTGTCTTACTGGCGGTTTTTTTTTTCTCATTGGCGCTCGACCAACTCACCCGTCCACGCTGCCCCGGCATGCATCGACCACTTTTCTCCGTGCTGATGCACAGCGGGATGCTGTTGATCGCCTGGTCCGCTACTTTGGCCTTGGTCCGCCGCCCGATCTTCGCCCTTTTGCTGGTGCTGGCCGGGCAGTTTTTGGTCATCCAAATCAACAATGCCAAATACCGGGCACTGAGGGAGCCATTTCTGTTTTCGGACTTCGGCATTTTCAGCCAAACGATCAAACATCCGCGGCTATACCTGCCTTTTCTAGGGGTGTGGCGCGCGATCTTGGCCGGCACCGGAGCCGTCGTGGCCATCGCTTTCGGTTTGTTTCTCGAGAGTCCCACCCCAAATTTCGCCGCGTGGGCCGGAGCTGCTGCGATGGTAGGTTTGCTCTTGCTGGTCTCCGGCTGGGCCACGGCATCACATCCATCACTCGCACCGGAAAGAGATTTAGCCGCGCACGGTCTCTTCACTTCGATCGCGCAGTATTGGCTGCGCGAAAAAGCGACGAAACCACCGATTAGAACCACTTTGCCGGTCCTTCAGCGCACACCGAGCGCACTGCCGGATATCGTTGTGATTCAAAGCGAATCGTTTTTCGACGCGCGGCGGCTCTTCCAAGGCATCAAAAAGGATGTTTTGCACCATTATGACGAAGCTTGCGCCGCTGCAGCCCTGCACGGCCGGCTCAGCGTCCCGGCATGGGGTGCGAACACGATGCGGCCGGAGTTTGCCTTTCTCACCGGTTTGGCTCCGGATTCTCTCGGCATTCACCGCTTCAATCCTTACCGCTGCGTCACGCGGCGTCCGTTGAATGCCCTGCCCGCCGTTCTGCGCGAGGCTGGCTACCGCACCACCTGCATCCACCCTCACCCGGCGAGGTTCTTCCGCCGGGATCGGGCGTTCCCCAACTTGGGCTTCGATCGCTTCGTTGACCTCAGGGAATTTCGGGGAGCGCAGAAGGCCGGCCCCTACATCAGCGACGCGGCCGTGACGGACAAACTATTGCTGGAGTTGGAGGCAGCCAAAGAACCGTCGTTTCTTTTCGTCATTACCATGGAGAACCACGGGCCGCTGCATTTGGAGAGGGTCGCCGACGAGGATATTCGGGATCTCTATAACGTGGCGCCTCCTGCGGGTTGCCAAGATCTGACCGTTTATCTGCGTCACTTGCGGAATGCCGACCAGCAACTGGGGCGGTTACGCGCCCATCTCCGGACACGCACCCGGCCGACCATCCTGTGTTTCTATGGCGAGCACCTTCCCAGCATGCCGAAAGTTTACCACGTCCTCGGTCTGCCCGATGGCAAGACCGATTTCTTCATACAACTACCCGCGACCCACAATTCCAACCGGCGCGACTTGGCAATCGAGGAATTACCCTTGTTCATCCTCCAAGCCCTCTGTCAAAATTGAGTAACAATAATCATGGCGGGTGACACTCGTTTCTTGATGTGCTATTAACAAGATGTTAAGCAACGTACTTACGAATAACCCCAAGGGAGACCGAGTAACTACCAAGTTTATTTTTTCCGAGGAGCATCGACCCTGAAAACGCGCAAGATTGCTATTATCGGAATGTCCTACCGCCTCCCGGGAGGAACTGGAGATGCTTTCTGGGACCGCCTCGTGTCTGGTCAAGACCTAGTGACGGAGGCAGAGGACGGGCGCTGGGCCAAGGATAAGTTTCTCCATCCTCGCAAGTCGGAACCTGGCTCGGCCTACACTTTTGCCTCCGGTTCGGTGCGCAACGCTCTGGCCTTCGATGCGTCTTTTTTCGGGATCTCGCCGCGCGAGGCGGCCCAGATGGATCCGCAGCAGCGGTTTCTCATGGAAATGACCTGGGAGGCTCTGGAGGACGCCGGCCAACAAGCCTCCAAGCTCAAAGGCTCCAACTGTGGGGTTTTCATCGGGCTTTCGAGTTTCGACTACATTCACCGCATGGCCGACGACCTAGCTGCGATCGACTCAAAGACACCCACCGGCAATGCCGGAAGTATCGCCGCTAACCGTATCTCTTACTTCTTCGACCTCCATGGACCAAGTTTACCCGTCGACACCGCATGTTCGTCGTCGCTCGTAGCATTTCACCAAGCTTACAACGCGATGCGTCTTGGCGAGTGCAATTCGGCGGTTGTCGGTGGCATCAGTCTCCACTTTCACCCGATCGGGTTTATTTCCTTTACCAAGACGGGCATGCTCTCGAGAGACGGGCGATGCCGCACCTTCGACGCCAAAGCGGATGGCTACGTGCGCTCCGAAGGTGGCGGTGTTGTCATGCTCAAATTTCTCGATGAGGCCTTGAAAGATGGCAACCGTATTCTCGCCGTGGTCGAAGCCAGCGGGATCAACTGTGATGGTAAGACCAATGGCATCACGGTTCCGAGCGGACAAGCCCAGGCAGACCTCCTGGAGGAAGTCTACGCGAAATATAAGATCGACCCGTCGGAACTCGACTTCCTCGAGGCGCACGGCACGGGCACGCCTATTGGTGACCCGATCGAAACGTGGGCCATCGGCAACATCTTGGGCAAGCGACGTTCCCCCGAGCGTCCCCTGCCCATAGGCTCGGTCAAGAGCAACCTCGGCCATTTGGAAGCAGCCTCGGGGATGGCGGGGCTGGTCAAGGTGCTGCTTGCCTTCCGGCACCGCGTGATTCCCCCCAACCTGCATTTTGAGGAAGCCAACCCGCGCATCGATTTCCAAGATCTCAACCTGCGCGTGGTGACCGAAGCCACCCCGCTGCCGGCCGACAAACGGTTGCTCGCCGGCATCAACTCGTTCGGTTTCGGCGGGGCCAATGCGCACCTTGTGCTCTCCGTGCCGCCGGTGGAGAAAAGCAAATCCGCGCGTGCCTCGGCAGACCACGGGAAAGAGCTCCCCTTTGTTCTCTCGGCGAAATCACCCAAGGCACTGCGCGAGTTGGCCGGGCGGGTGGCCGCCTTTGCCGAGACCCATCCCGATGTGGCGGTTTATGACATTGCCTACCATTTGCGCGAGCGCCGTGAACTCCTGCCCAAGCGTGCCCTTTGTTTGGCCAAGGACCGGGCGGAGCTGGTCAAACATCTGCAACTTTACGCCGACGGCGATTTGTCTTCCGCCGTGCTGGAGGCCGACGCGCTCCCCGCGGCTCCCCAACCGGTCTTCGTCTTCACGGGGAACGGCGGGCAATGGGTCGAAATGGGGCAGAAGCTCTACAACGAAAGTCGCGAGTTCCGGCACGCGGTCGACGCCGTGGAGGAAATTTTCCAGCAGCACGCCCCCTTCTCCCTCCTCCCCCACTTTCTCGGCGAGGGTGAACCGGCCGCGTTGGAAAATACCGATATCGCCCAGCCGCTGATTTTCGCCGTGCAAGTCGGGCTGGTCCGCATGCTGGCCGCGGAGGGCATCGCCCCCAGTGCCGTCATCGGGCATAGCCTCGGTGAAGTGGCCGCCGCTTGGACCGCGGGTGCACTTTCTTTGGAACAGGCTGTCCGCGTGATCCGTCTGCGCAGCAGTCACCAGCAACCAACCCGCGGCACCGGCAGCCTGACCGCCGTGTCAGCCGCACGGCCCGAGGTCGAGGCGATCCTGGCCGACCCCTCCCTGGACGGCATCGGGGTGGTCATTTCCGGCGAGAACAGCCCGCGCAGCGTCACCGTGGCCGGCGACAACGAGGCGCTGACCGCGTTTGAAGCTGTGCTGACGGACCGCAGGCTCAAATTCAAGCGACTCGATCTCCCCTACCCCTTTCACAGTCCGCAGATGGACGCTGTTGTTCCCGGATTCCGGGAAGAACTGGGTGAGCTTTTCGCCTCCGAGCCGGAGCTTCCGCTTTATTCCACGGTGACCGGCACGAAAATTCCGCACGCGCCGGACGCAACTTATTGGGGACGCAACATTCGCGAGCCGGTGCTTTTCCGCGAGGCGGTCGAGGCGGCCGCAGCGGACGGCTATCGCATCTTTCTCGAGATCGGTCCGCACCCGGTGCTGGCCAACCACGTGCAGCACACGCTGCAACCCAAACGAATCGACGGACACGCCTCGGGGCTGATCACCCGCGACTCCTGCAGCTTGGCCGACTTCCGCAAAGCGGCCCGCAAGCTCATCCTCGGCGGAGTCGCTTACGACTGGCCGAAAGTCTTCCGTCGACGTCCGGCCCAGCATTTAGACCTGCCGCTGTATCCTTGGCAGCACGAGAATTTCCCTCTGCCTGTGACGGTCGAGGGTGGCGCTTTGGTCGGCGGCGAAAACGAGCATCCGCTGCTCGGCTACCGGGCCCACGGCAGCGCTTGGGAATGGGAAAACCACCTCGACACGGCACGACTGCCTTGGCTCGACGACCACAAGGTCGGCGGCTCCGCCGTTTTTCCCGCGGCGGGATTCCTGGAAATGGCCTTGGCCGCCGCGGCCTTGCGCCATCCCGATCAGCCAGTGCAAATCGAGGACTTCGAAATCCGCACTCCCCTCCTGCTCGACGCCAAGCATTCGAAGACGGTGCGACTTTCCTTGGATGAACACAGCGGACGCTTCCTCATCAAGAGCCGCGACCGGCTGTCCGAGGATCCTTGGCAGCCGCATGTCACGGGACACATCGCCGCACAACCGGCCAAGACTGCGCCGTCTGCTCCCGCGGCCCGACCGTTGACCAGCGGACAGCGGATTAGTGCGGAGGAAATTTACCGCACAGCCGGAGAATTGGGACTTTTCTACGGACCCGCCTTCCAAGCCGTGCAGGAAGTCACCGCCGGCGACGGCGAAATCCGCGCCAAACTTGCCAAGCCCGAAAAGGTCACTCCCCATGGGGACAAATACCTTGTCCACCCGGTTTCTTTCGATGGCGCGCTCCAATCTCTCTTCGCCCTCTTCCGGCTGGCGGGGGACCACGGCAAGTCGCTGGCCATGCTGCCCGTGCGCGTCGAGCGTTTCTATCTGGCCGGTCGCGGAAAAAATATTGTCGCCTCGCGGGCTGTCATTCGCCGCCATAGCCAGCGTTCGCTCGTCGCGGATTTCTTTTTGACCGACCGCACGGGCGCACTGGTCGCGGCCGCACTTGGGGTCCGCTTCCGTGCCGCCCAACTGGCCAAGCCATCCTATGACCGTTCGAAAATTCTCGGGCAACGCTGGATCGAACGTCCGCGTCCATCGTCCGTTTCCGCCCTCGCCCACCAAACCGAACGTGTGCGAGGCCTGCTGAACTCCGCCGTCTCCAAAGCGCCAACCGACGGCCTCATGAAGCGCTACGCCTTGGAAGGAGATGCCCTGCTGGAGGCCCTTTGCTCGAGCTTTGCTTTCGAGACCCTCGGCGGTCTGAGCGACGAGTCCGGCCGGATTTCCTTAGCGGAGTGCGTTGCGGCTGGGCGTGTCGCCTCCAGCATGGAGGACTATTTCCGGCGCTTGGCTGCCATCTTGGTCGAGGACGGCTTCCTCCGGACGGGCGAAGAGCCAGGCACGTGGACCCGCGTCGCAGATGCCGAGGTGCCAGCCGCTCGCGAGATTTGGCAGGCTCTGGTCGCCGACTTTCCGGAAAAAACCTCGCGCTTTGCCCTGGTCGGCCGGATCGGCTTGCACCTCGCGGAAATCCTCGATGGTTCGCATCACATCGAGGAATTCCTGCCAAAGTTGGCCAAGATTTCCACCGGAGGATTTTCTCTCCCGAAGTCGGGGATCAAGCGCGAGATGCAAGATCTGCTCGTCTCCGCCCTCGGTCCCATCTGCCTCGAGTGCGCGCCCCGACCGCGGCGCCTTCTCTGGATCACCGGAGCGCGGCCTTCCGAAGAGATTTTCCTCGCTCCGTGGATGAACGAGGTTCCGGGCTTGGTGACCGTCCTGCTGCCTGAGGCGCCGGAATCCTTGGACGTGGTCAATCGCTTGGCTGCCTACCCCTCGGTCGGGGTTGCCCACGGAAATGTGGACCCGCAAACTCTGTGTGAAGTGACCGCGAGGGACGGCCTCTTTGATGCCATCGTTGCGCCCAGCGGCTTGGCCGAGCAGCAATACCAACTGCTGGCGGAACACCTTTTGCCGGAGGGACTGCTCCTCGGCTGCGTGCCGGAAAGATCCCGGGTCGATGAATTTGTTCCTTTGTCCGATGCCGGCGCCTTCTCTGCCTCCGAGACCATCAGCGCCACCCTGCGACGCCAATTTGCCAGCGTCCAGCGAGTCTTCGTCCGCGGGGAGGACGAACGCGCACCGCACTTCGCGCTGGCCGCCGCGCACTCAGCCGCCAGCGTTGCTGCTGCAGATCAAACCCTCGAGTTTCTGGTCATTCCTCTCGACGCGCCTGTCGAATCATTGGCCGAGCAGTTGGTGACCAAGCTTGGCCCCGAGGGAACCGCGGTCTTGGAGGCGCTCCCCCCGTTCGGTTCCGAGGCCTCCGCGCTTTGGGAAAAGATGCTTTCTCTCGCCCCCCGAGGCGGCATCGTCTTTGTTGCCGCGGCCCCGGACGAAAATCGGACCAATCCCGCCCGCGACATGGCAAACCAGCTGTGTGCTGTCTCCGCCGGCCTGCGGGTTGTCGCCCAGCAGTGTCCCCAAGTCCCGATCATTTTTGCCACGCACGGTGCAGTAGGTGCCAAAACAGGCCACGCGTGGATGGCTTCCGCTTTGTGGGGTTTCGCCCGCGTGGCCCGCAACGAATTTGGCCAACTGCGCATACGATGCATCGACCTCGACGCCGACATGACTTTTCCGGACGGCGTCACGGAATTGGCCGCTGAATTACGCTCGAAGGATCTGGAAGACGAAGTCCTGCTCAAGGCGCGCTCGCGGCAGGTTCGGCGGGTGGTAGCGGAGGACCAATTGGCGGCGCATCGTTTGGCGCCGGACGAGCGACTCGTCTTGGATTTCGACACACCGGGACCGTTCTCACATCTTCGCTGGAGGCGACGCAAACGGCCCACCCCGGGGCCCGGTGAAGTGGCCATCGAAACTCGCGCCGCCGGCCTCAACTTCCGCGACGTGATGTATGCTATGGGACTCCTGCCGGACGAGGCCTTGGAGGGGGGCTTTGCCGGACCGACTCTCGGCATGGAGTGCTCCGGCATCATCACGTCCGTCGGTGCAGGCGTTCGCGACTTCCGGCCGGGTGATGAAGTCATCGCGTTCGCCCCGGCCTCTTTCTCGAGCCATACCGTGACCTCCGCCTCGGCGGTCATTCCCAAGCCAGACCAACTCACCTTCGAAGCGGCCGCCACCATCCCCGCCGCTTTCTACACGGCGTGGCATGCCCTCCTGGAACTGGCCGACTTGCGCCCCGGCGAACGCGTGCTCATCCACGGTGCCGCGGGCGGCGTCGGCATTGCCGCGGTGCAAATCGCCCGCCACGCCGGAGCAGAAGTTTATGCCACCGCCGGCAACGACGATAAACGCGACTTCGTGCGATTGCTCGGCGCGGATCACGTCTTTAACTCTCGCACCCTCGATTTTGCCGACGACATCATGCGCGTCACGGACGGCGAGGGCGTCGATGTCGTGCTCAATTCCCTGGCCGGCGAGGCCGTGACCAAAAATCTCGAAATTCTCCGCCCCTTCGGACGTCTGCTCGAACTCGGCAAGCGGGATTTCTACGAGAACAACCGCATCGGCCTTCGTCCCTTTCGCCACAACATCCGTTACTTCGCCGTCGATGCCGACCAGATCATGGCTTTGCGCCCGGATATGGCCGCCCGCGGGTTCCGCCAATTGCTGGACCTTTTCCGGCAAAGAATCCTCAACCCCCTGCCGCTCACCGTGTTCTCCGCCAGCGAGGCGGCCGATGCATTCCGCTTCATGCAGCACTCGAGCCAAACCGGCAAGGTGGTCCTCGACTTGCGCGATATCCCGTGCGGCGCTCCGGAGCGTTCATCAGCCGCGCCACCGATCCGCTTGACCGGCACTCACCTCGTGACTGGCGGCCTCAGCGGCTTCGGCTTGGAAACGGCTCGCTGGCTCGTCTCCGCAGGCGCCGAGGCTCTGGCCCTGTTGGGACGGCGGGGACCGGTGGACGAGTCGGCTTGGCAGTTTATTGCGTCCTGCCGTGAACGCGGAATCAAAGTTTTTGCCGAGCCCTGCGACGTGACCAACGAATCTTCCCTCACCAACGCACTCTCCGCGATCCGTCGTGACATGCCTCCCTTGCGCGGGGTCTTTCATGCCGCCACCGTGATTGACGATGCGCTGATTATGAACCTCAAGCTGGACCAAGCGGAAAAGGTGCTCGCCCCGAAGATGACCGGCGCCGCCTTGCTCGATCGCCTGACCCGACCGGACCGACTCGAGCACTTTGTTCTCTACTCGTCGGCGACCACGTTCTTTGGCAATCCGGGACAGAGTGCTTATGTGGCGGCCAATACCGCCTTGGAGGAACTGGCGGCGAACCGGCAGCGCGAAGGCCTCACCGCCACCTGCATTTCATGGGGTCCGATCGGGGACACGGGTTACCTTTCCCGCAACGAGCAGATCAAAGAAACTCTCGCCGCCCGCACCGGGGGGCAACCGCTTGCTTCGGCTGATGCGCTCCGCTTCCTCGGCCAAGCCTTGGCGGATGGCACCTCGCAAATTGCCTGGCTGGACCTCGATTGGGGCGCTCTGGCCCGCTTCTTGCCGTCAGCCGCCGGTCCCCGCTTCGATCTGCTGCGGCACCTCCGCACCACTGGTTCCGGCCGCCAGGAAAATTCCAGCGATCTGCTCCGCGAACTGCAGCTACTCGAACCCGAAACATTGCTCCAGACGCTCAAGAGCCTGCTCAAAGACGAGGTCGGATCCATCCTTCGGGTCGAACCTGAGAAGCTGGATGAAAACCGGTCTCTGCTCGAGGTGGGTATGGATTCGCTCATGGGCGTCGAGCTTATGACCTCGCTGGAAAACAGTCTCGCCATCACCATTCCCCTCATGGCGCTAAGCGAGGGGCCAACCATTTCGCGCTTGGCCGAAAGGTTGTCCCACGTGATCAAGCCTCCGGAAAATGCCGACGAGACCGGCGAGTCCGCGCTTGCGGCGACGGCCAAGCAGTTGGCCTCCCAACACCGTGTGGCCGGACTCTCCGATGAGCAGGTCGCCGAACTGGTGGCCGACGTGGAGGGAACCTCCAAAGCCCAATGACCAACCCATCCCGTACTCTGACCGGCCCCGGGTTGGCCGCCAAGATCAAGGACCGCCTTATTCAACAGGCGCTCGAACGCCGCGCTCTGTTAATCGAGCGCGAGGAATCAAAGCCGTCCGCTCCGAGCGGTGGGGGCACTACCATTCGTGGTGCGAAAATTCCGGAAGCATGGACGCGCTTTGACGAGCATCCGGGCTACCAGCGTTACCGGCTCATCCGCGATGGCGCGCGTAAAATCGGAGTGGCCAATCCTTTTTTCCAAGTCCAAGAAGGTGTTTCTTCCGCCACGGCGCGAGTCGAAGGGACCGAGTGCATTAATTTCTCGGGCTACAACTACCTCGGCCTTTGCGGACACTCCGAGGTCAATGCCGCCGCCACGGCCGCCATCGAGGAGAGCGGCACGTCCGTCTCGGCCAGCCGTATTGTTTCCGGCGAGCGCCGCGTGCACCAAGCGTTAGAAAAGGAATTGGCCGGCCTGTATCAGACCGATGACTGCATCGTAATGGTCAGCGGGCACGCCACCACCGTAACGACCCTCGGTTATATGTTCGGCCCCCGCGATCTCATCGTCCACGACGCGTTGATCCACAACTGCGCTCTCGAGGGAGCCCGCCTCTCGGGGGCCAAGCGTTTATCCTTCCCTCACAATGACTGGCAAGGCTTGGACAATCTGCTCGAGCGCTGCCGGCACGAACACGAACGTGTCTGCGTGGTCATCGAAGGCCTCTACAGCATGGACGGGGACTTTCCAGATCTTCCCAAGTTCATCGAGGTAAAAAAACGGCACCGTACTTTTCTCATGGTCGATGAGGCCCACTCGCTTGGCGTCATGGGCGCCAACGGACTGGGTCTGCGCGAACATTTTTCGGTGGACCCTGCCGAAGTCGACATCTGGATGGGCACGCTGAGCAAGGCCCTCGCCGGTTGCGGTGGTTACATTGCGGGCGAGCAGGCTCTGATCGATAATCTCCGGCATGCCGCCCCCGGCTTTGTCTACAGCGTGGGCATGCCTCCCCCGATGGCCGCCGCCTCACTCGTCGCCCTCCGCGTCATGCTGCGCGAGCCGCAACGCGTGCAACGTCTCCACAAAATCAGCTCCTACTTCCTCACCAAGGCGCGCGGGCTGGGCATCGACACTGGCCTCAGCATGGGCTTCTCCATCATTCCGGCCATCACTGGCGGATCCTTGCGCGCCGCCCGCCTATCGCACGCTCTGCGCAGCCACGGCGTCAACGTCCAACCCATCCTCTACCCGGCGGTGTCGGAAAAGGCCGCCCGTCTCCGCTTTTTCATGTGCAGCGAGCACACCGAGGAGCAGATCGACCGGGCGCTTGTTGCCTTGGCGCTCGAATGGAGCAGGAACTGACCTCAAGGACCCGCATCGTCTTCTTGAGCAGTGGCGGTGTTCTCGGGGACATTGTGCTCCGGCGCCTGCTCGAAAACGGCCAATTCGACGTGGTGGGCATCGTGCGGAGCCGCCGAGTCATGTTGCGCGGCGCGGGATTTATCCGTGGAGCATTAGCTTACTTTGCCCGCTGCGGAGTCATCTATACGGTTTACATCTGGACCGTCACGACTTTTGCCGAATTCATCGGTCTGTTCACTGGGACAGGAAGCATCACCCAACGAGCCCGACAACACGGTATCCCCGTGCTCCATGCGCAAGACGTGAACGGGCGGCGCGGGCAGGAATTTCTCGCGGCTTGCCGACCGGATCTGCTTGTTTGCGCTCACTTCGACCAGAAACTTGCCCCCCCGCTCTGTGACCGCCCTGGCCTCTCGGCGATCAACATCCATCCATCACTTTTGCCGGACCACCGCGGTCTAGAACCAGTGCTGCACACCATGCGCCTCGGCGGCTCCGAATTTGGCGTGACCATCCATCGCATCGCCGCGGAGATCGACACCGGAATGGTTGTCGCCGTGGCGAAACTGGGCGCCGGCAAAAGTGACAGCGCGCTGCGGGTCACGCGCAACCTGATGGAGAAAGGCGCCGGCCTCCTCATCGCGTGCGCCGCACAAGCCATCCTCCCCGGCACAGGTTCCCCGCAAATCGGCGAAGGCGGTTACCGATCTTGGCCCACTGGACGGGATATCGGAGAACTATACAGCACCGGCCGGCACCTGATGAAACCTCGTGACTTTGCTTTTCTTTGGAAGGAAACCTGACGCTTGCTTAGACCCATTCTGAGGAACGACCAGCAAGCCCCGGTGACTCCGGGGCTTTTTTCTGTCCCGATTTAAAACCTGTTTTCGATCACCACCTCGTCATAGGCCAATTGGCCGGGGCGGGGCCAAGAGTCTTGCGTCTTTTTACCGATGGCGACCATGAAGGAGATGACGTGGCCGGCGGGCAGTTTGAGGATCTTGCCGACCGCGTCATAGTCGAAGCCATCCATCGGGCAGGAATCATAGCCCATCGCCTTGGCAGAGAGCATGAGGGTCTGGCCGGCCATGCCGCAGGAACGCATCGCTTCATCGCGCTGCACTTGGGGTTTGCCCTCGTAATATTGATCGATCG
>ERZ889217.429-NODE-429-length-26109-cov-147.441621_pt1 | contig 26109 bp, 22 predicted proteins | sample MGYA00521098_ERZ889217 | MGnify/ENA primary metagenome ERZ889217 (study PRJEB32303, sample SAMEA104408613) | aquatic metagenome | biome: Brackish water; feature: Pelagic; material: water | place: Baltic Sea | collected 2014-06-10T22:04:00 | depth 2,362 m ... | reverse complement strand
TCTCGGTCACCGGAGTGATCGTTTACTTGATGCTCTACATTTGGTTCCCGTCGGCGCAGTTGGCCGGGTAGGGAATTTTTGAACAAAAGGTAACGAAGGGAACGAAGGCCGGAACGGTCCTTGGTCAGCTTTGGTCCAGATGCGGCTACAGCAGATCGGCGTCGAAGTGGGCGAGATCCTGAAATTCGGCGAAGCGGGAGAGGATGTCCTTTTGTTCAACCGAGCGCATGCGTTCGAGGCTGAAGGCTTCCACGTTGTAGCTGGCCAGCACGCTACCGACGACCACAGCGGTCTTGAGGGCCTTGAAGCCGACATCATGATTCCCGCGGTTGGCCAAGTAGCCGGTGAGGCCGCCGGCGAAGGTGTCGCCTGCCCCGGTGGGATCGTGGATGTCCTCCAGCGGGTAGGCCGGACAGCTGAAAAAATCGTCGTTTTCACCAAAGAGAAGACAGCCGTGCTCGCCTTTTTTCACCGCGACGATACGGGGGCCGAGGGATTGGATCTTTTTCCCGGCTTTGATCAGGCTGGTTTCCTTGGTTAGTTCGCGGGCTTCACTGTCATTGAGGATGAGCATGTCGACCCGCTTGAGGAGGTCGAGCAGGGCCGGTTGGGCGATGTTGATCCAGAGGTCCATTGTATCGGCGATGACAAATTTCGGTTTGTCCATCTGGTCGAGCACCTGCAACTGCAGATCGGGCGCGATATTGGCGAGGAGGACGAAGTCGCTTGATTTGAAGTGGTCTGGAAGCTTTGGTGCGAAGGTCTCGAAAACATTGAGGGCGACCGAGCGGGTTTCACGGGTGTTCATGTCCCACATGTATTCGCCGGACCAGCGGAAGGTTTTCCCCTCGGCACGTTGCACGCCTTCGAGGTTGATCCCGCGTTCTTGGAGGAAGTTCCAGTGGCTGGCCGGGAAATCCTCCCCGACGATGGCCACCAGATTGACCGGTGAAAAGTAACCGGCGGCGACGGAGGCGTAGGACGCGGAGCCACCGAGAAGATCGAAACGTTCCTCGACCGGCGTTTTGACGTCGTCGAGCGCGATGGAACCAACAATGAGAACGGACATGGAAGGTGGAAATTAGAAGATGCGGTGCGTGGTCACAAGGTCAAATCAGGGAATCGGCGAGAGCCGGAGCGCACGGTGCAGCGTGTCCTGCCCCCAGCGGGCTGCGTAACGGAAAAGCCGTCCCGGCGAGGTGGCGCCGCCAGAAAAAGCCTTCGCTCGGGGCAGAGTATGCGAGGCGAAACGGCAAGCCTCCCAGGGATCATCTTGCCCGGCCGGGGGATCCTTTTTTTCGCAACCGGTGGGGGAAAAGAACCAAGCCGAAGGTGATCGGCAGGATGGAGCGGTGAGGCACAGGATGTTTCATGGTGCGTCCGCTGCGCGGTGGTCCATGGGATTCCCGGTCATTTGCTGCTTGCCGCGGGGGCGCGGGAGGCGTATTCGGCAAGGCCTTTTTTCGATGACCGAGCCGCTTCAACCTGAATTCAACGACGCCCAAGTCGCGGCATGGAACCGTGAACTCGGGGGGCAATCCGCGGCCCAGCGCGTGCGCTGGGCCCTCGAAGAGTTCCGCGGCCATGCTGCTTTGAGCACGAGCTTCGGGGTGCAGGCGGCCGTCATGCTGCATTTGGTCACGCGGGTTGACCCGCAGATTCCCGTGGTCTTGGTCGACACCGGCTACCTTTTTGCCGAGACCTACCGGTTTGCCGCCGAGTTGACGGAAAAGCTGGGGCTGAATTTGAAGGTTTATTCGCCCTTGCTCACTGCAGCGCGTCAGGAGGCGCTTTACGGAAAACTTTGGGAGCAGGGGATCGAGGGTTTGGAGAAATACGGTCGCCTGAACAAAGTCGAACCGATGAACCGTGCGCTGCAGGATTTGGGGGCCCGCGTTTGGATCGCCGGACTGCGCCGCGAGCATGCCTCGACCCGCGAAGATTTGCCCGTGATCAAACGCCAGAACCGGGTGCTCAAAATTCATCCGATCGTCGACTGGACCGACCGGCAAGTGGGCGAATACCTCCACGAGCACGGGCTGCCTTACCATCCGCTCTGGGAAAAGGGCTACATCAGCATCGGCGACACGCATAGCACGATGCGATATGCCGACGGGATGAAGGCGGAGGACACGCGTTTCAGCGGATTAAAGCGCGAGTGCGGTCTGCATGAATTGTCGGGCGGGCCCGAGTATATGATTTGAGGGGGAGTTGAGGGTTGAGGGATTTGGTCGACCGCGGTGTCCTCATCACCATTTCGCGAGGGTATCGCGCCGGGACGGCGCAATCCACCGAGCGCGGTCAAAGCAACTCTGACGCGAGTTGGATCGCGGCAAGCATGCTTTGGTGGTTGGCGCGGCCGGTGCCGGCCAAGTCGAAGGCGGTGCCGTGGTCGGGGCTGGTCCGGGGGTGGGGCAGACCAAGGGTCACGTTCACGCCGGTGTCGAAGGCGAGGAGTTTGAGCGGGATCAGCCCTTGGTCGTGATACATGCAGAGCACGCCGTCGAATTCCCCGGTCATGGCGCGATGGAAGACGGTGTCCGGTGAGTGCGGCCCGGTGAAGTCACCCTCGCGGGCGAGTTGTTCGATGGCAGGGGCGATGATTTTTTTTTCCTCCTGCCCGAATTGCCCGTTCTCACCGGCATGGGGATTGAGTCCGGCCACGGCGATGCGCGGTTTGCGGGCCAGGCGCCGTTGCAGAAAAGCGTGGAGCAGTTTTCCGGTGCGGACGATTTCTTCGGTGCGGAGCAGGCCGGGCACATCGCGCAGAGGCAGGTGCGCGGTGGCCAGGACCACGGTGAGCGGTCCGCCGGTCAGGCACATGGCAAAATTTTCCACCCCGGCGCGGGCGGCGAAGAATTCGGTTTGTCCCGGAAAAGGAAAACCGAGGGCGTGGAGGGAGGCTTTGTGGACCGGGCCGGTGACCACGCCCTGGATGGTGCCGTCTTGCAGAAGCCGCGCGGCTTCCTCGAGGGCATCCCACGCGGCCTGCGCGGAAGCGGGCGTCGGTTGCCCGGGGGGATGTCCGTCGGCGCGACCGATGAATCGGAAGTCGACGCCGCCGGGCCGTCCGGGGTCGGCGAGGCAGCGGGTGATGAGTTCCGGTCCGATCCCGGCCGGATCGCCAGTGGTGATTCCGAGAACGGGACGCGCGGGCACGCTCAGTAGATTTTGACGTAAGCTTTCTCGCGAAGGGTGGCGATCCAGCGGTCCTGCATGCGGATGCGTTCTTCCTCGATCAGCTTCTTGGTGATTTCCTCGCGTACTTCCGAGAGGGGTTGTACCACGGCCGGCTTTTTGGCTTCGATGCGCATGATGTAAAAGGTGTCCCCGACTTGAATGACCTCGCTCAGCGTTCCCGGTTCGATTTCAAAGGCGATTTTGTTGAGCGATCCGGTGAGTGTGTTCTCGTCGACCCACCCCCAATCACCGCCGAAGTCGGCCGTGCTGTCATCCGAATACATTTGGGCCATGCCGGTAAAATCGCCGCCGCTGGCCAGCTTTTCGCGTATTTCTTTGGCCATGGCGCGTTTGGCTTCGACCGGGTTGTCCGATCCGTCGAATTCGGGCCGCAGGACGATCATGTTGAGCTTGATTTCCGCTTGGGTGGAATACTGTTTGAGGTTCTTGCGGTAGTAAGCGTCGACCTTGTCGGGCGAGATAATGAAGTCAGAGCGCACGGCGCGCTGCCGCATGGCTTGCACCACGATTTTGTCGCGTTCGATTTCGCGGAAGCGTCCGAGGCTGAAACCCTGGGCCTTGAGGGTGCGGACGAATGCCACTCGGTCGCCGCCGAATTCCTCGCGGATGATGGTGTTGACCCGGTCTTCGACCACGTAGACCGGGATTTGAAATCCCTCGGTGTTGAAGTAATCGATGATGAGTTGGCGGTCGATGAGGTCTTTCAGTGCGGCGTCCTGTGATTCCTTCATTTTGGCGCGCAGTTCGTCTCCCTGATAAATTTCGGAGAGGGAGCGCTGGCGGAACATGAGGAGTTCGCGGACTTGACCGAAGGTGATGGCGTTTGAATTGACCACGGCGGCGATGCCGTCGACCAACCGGTCGCGCTGCTGGCCTGGGGCGGTGAGCGGGAGCAGGACGAGGGTGAGGGCAAGGGCACCCGGCAGGAAGCGGACAGCGGTGATCACAACTTTTGCAAGAGTGTAAGAATCTGGCGCAATTTCAAGGCGGGATCTTCGGAGTCCAGCCGGGGGTGGCGGTGGCCGATCATGATAAAATCCCCCCCCCGGCGGAAGCGGAGGACTTTTCCCTCTGTCTCGACGAGGTCGATGTTCGCCGCGGCGGCGCGCAGACGGACCGCGGCGGTCTTGAGAAGATTGCGGGCGGGTGGCGGGAGGCGCCCGTAGCGGTCGCGCCACTGGTTTTTCAGCTGGTCGAGTCCGGCGAGGGTTTCCGTCTCGGCCAGGGCCCGGTGGGCGGCGATGCGTTCCTTCGGCTCGGCGATATAATCGGGCGGGATCCAGGAGGGTAGTTGCCCGCCGCGGGCTGTCGCGGGGTCCGGCGCGATGAAGTCGAGGTTGACCTTGATGTCCGGCCGGCCGGGCGCCCTCTCGCCTTTGAGCTTGGCCACCGCCGCTTTGAGCAGGCGGCAGTAAAATTCGAAACCGATGGCGAGAATGTGCCCGCTTTGTTCGGTGCCGAGGATATTGCCAGCGCCGCGGATTTCGAGGTCGCGCATGGCGACGCGGAATCCGGCGCCGAGGTTGGAATATTGGCGGATCGCGGCGATACGCTGGCGCGCTTCACCCGCGCCCATCATGTCGCGCGGCAGGAGAAGATAAGCGTAAGCTTTGTGATTGGAGCGTCCGACGCGTCCGCGCAATTGGTAAAGGTCGGCCAGGCCGAAGCGGTCGGCGCGGTCGATGATGATGGTGTTGGCGTTGGGAATATCGAGGCCGCTTTCAATGATCGTGGTGCAGAGCAGGATGTCGGCCTGGCCGGCGACAAAGGTGGCCATGATGTCCTCGAGTTCCTCTTCGGGCATTTGGCCGTGTCCGGTCAGGATACGTGCGTCGGGCAGGAGTTCTTTCAGTCGTTTTTCAAGCAGGCCGATCGATTTGACCCGGTTGTGCAAGAAGTAGACCTGGCCCCCTCGGGTCAGCTCGCGTTGGATCGCATCACGGATGAGCCGTTCGTCATAGCCGCAGATGACCGTCTCGACCGGTATGCGGTTGGCCGGCGGTGTTTCGATCGTGCTCATGTCACGCGCCCCGAGCAGGGAAAGATAAAGCGTGCGGGGGATGGGGGTGGCCGAGAGGGTAAGAACATCGACGCCGCTGAAGTTTTCTTTCAGCCGTTCCTTGTGCAATACGCCAAAGCGCTGTTCCTCGTCGACCACGACGAGTCCGAGATTCTTGAAGAAGACATCTTTGCCGAGCAGGCGGTGGGTGCCGACCACGATGTCGACACTGCCATCGCGCAATCCGGCCAAGGTTTGTTTTTGCTGTCTGGCCGTGCGAAAGCGGCTGAGCAATCCCACGGTGACGGGGTAGTCGGACATCCGTTCGCGCAGGGTCTGCCAGTGTTGCTGGGCCAACACGGTGGTGGGGGCGAGCAGGGCGACTTGCCGGCCGCCCATGACGGCTTTGAAAGCGGCGCGGATGGCGACTTCGGTTTTGCCGAAGCCGACATCGCCGCAGATGAGGCGGTCCATCGGCTTGGTCGATTCCATGTCCGTTTTGGCGTCGATGATGGCGCGGAGTTGGTCGGGGGTTTCGTCGAAGGGGAACGAGTCTTCAAATTCGCGTTGCCAAGCGTTGTCCGGGGGAAAGACGACGCCGGTCTCGAGTTCCCGTTCGGCCTGCACGCGGAGGAGTTTCTCGGCGTAAACGAGAACGGACTTTTCCGCTTTGCTCCGCGCGCGTTGCCAGCGGCCGTCCCCGAGTTCGCTCAGCGCGGGATTTTTCCGACCGACCCCGACATAACGGGAAACTTTCCACCCCTGCTCGAGCGGTACGTAGAGTTTCGACCCGCGGGCGAATTCCAGGGTGAGGACTTCACCGGCGTCCTCTTGTCCAGGCAGCACCTGCAGCCCGCGGTAGCGCGCGATGCCGCAATCGAGATGGACCACGAGGTCGTCGGTCTCGAAATCGTCGAAGCGCAAAGTTTGGCGCGAGAGGGCGGCGCGGGCACGGGCCCAACCGCCCCGGCGCTGTTCCAAACTGGCCGCGCGGCCGAAGAGTTCGGCATCGGTGAGGAGGGCCAGTTTGGCCTCCGGCAGGGTGAATCCGCGGGTCAGGGTGCCCAAGACCACGGGCAATTCGCGCGGGGCAATTTCTGCGGAAGCAGCCAACTCGCGTAACCGCGTCGCTTCACCTTCGTTGGTGCAGACGATGCGCACCGTCCATCCGTCGGCCTGCCATTGCCCGATCTGGCGGAAAAGATCGCGGCGGCGTTGCTCGAGAAGAACAATATCCCCCGCGGCGAAATCCCCGAGCGGGTGGTCGGTGGCGAGGAGGTCGAACTCTTCGTCGCCGGCCAGCACGGGCCGGGAATGAAGCTGGGCCGGTGTCTCCGGTGCCGCGTCCTCGACCGAGAGGAAAAGCGTGTCGGGGGCGAAGTGCTCGCGCGGGGTGGCGTCATCCGTTCCACCCCCGTCCCCGAGGCCGAGTTCGCAACTTTCGAGCGTTTCGACCGAGCGTTGGGAGTCGGGATCGTAGGAGCGGATGGATTCAATTTCGTCGCCGAAAAATTCGAGGCGCAAGGGCAGGACGGTCTGCCACGGGAAGACATCGACGATGCCGCCGCGCACCGCGTAGTTGCCGCGTTGCGCCGCCGTGGGGACGCGGGTAAAGCCGGTGCGGTCCAGTTGCGCGATGAGGTCGGCCAGCGGCCGTGTTTCTCCCCGCCGGAGAATGACGGTGTCGCCGGCTAGCTTTTGCCGCGACGGTGCGGGGTGCTCGAGCCCGTCTGCGGTCACGACGACGAGCGGCGGCGGGGTGGTGTCGAGTTCGCGCAGCGCGGCGAGGCGGGCGGCGGCCATTTCGGGATCCGGGTTGCCCACCCCCGCGGCGGCCAGTTCCAGATCCGGCATGAAGAGGGCGCGTTCGTTCCAGAATTGCAGGTCGTGGTGGAATTCCTCCTGACGTTTGACGTCGGGACAAATCACGCAAACCGGCCGCTCTAGTCGGGCGGCCAACCATGCGGCAAGGAATGGCTGGGCCGGGGCGGCGGTACCTCCGGCCACGGCGGGCGCACCCCGGCGGATGGCCTCAAGCCAGGCCCGCGCGGCGGCGCTGGCTTCGCCGGCGGAAAGAAGCTCGTGGTTCACGGCACGATGTTTTCGCGGAGGAAGGTGGCGCGCAAGGCGCGGCCGAGAGGGCCGGGGGTGATGGCTTCGCATTGCAGGGGCATGACGCCGAGCCGGCTGTTGGTCAGGAAAAGTTCGCTTGCTTCGGGAAGGCGCGCGGCGGGAAATTTTACTTCGCGCACGGTCTGATCTTGCATGAGGCGGGAACGGATGACCCCGGGGCGGACGGCCAGGGCGAGCGACGGGGTGCAGAGTTGGCCGTCGAGGACGAAGAAGAGGTTGCCGAAGGCGGCGGAAAGCAGATTGCCGTCGTGGTCGGCAAGGAGGGCATGATGGCAACCGGCCTGCCGAGCGGAGGTCTGCGCCGCGCAGTTCAGCCAGTAGTTCGCCGTTTTCCTTCCGGACGCGAATGGGGCGACCGGTTCGGGGTGCAAACGCGCGGTTTGCTCGTCCGGCCTGCCGGCGGGATCGTGCGGTTCGAAAAGGGCGAAGAGGCGCGGTGCGGAAACGGGCGCGGTGGGAGCTCCGTCGCCGGCCGTGAGGTAGAGGCGGAGGACGCCGGTGGCGTCGAGAGACAGGGCCGGCAGTTGGATTTCGGGAAGGGTTGTGCCGAGGAGGTCCGCACCGCTTGCGGCAAGCAGGGCGAGATGCTCGGCCAGCAGGAGCGGTTTACCCGCGCGAAGGCCGATGGTTTCAAAGACGGACATGCCGTAGCGCACGCCGCGGTCGGTGAGGGGAAGGTCCGCACCCGGCTGCCATGAGCCGTCGCTACGGAGCCAGGCGCGCGGGGCGCTTTTCACGCGAGGGCGCCGCGCAAATGTTCGAGGCGTTTGCGCAGGGTGGCGCGGGTGATGCCGAGAAGCTTGGCTGCGCGCACTTGGTTGCTCCCCGTGGATTCCATGGCGCGGCGGGTGAATTCCTGCTCGAGCCAGGGGAGAAGTTCGAGCCCGGGCTGCGCGGCGGCCGCCTCGAAAAGCACGCGGGCGGCCTCGTCGAGATTGGCCGGTGCGGGAACCGCGACGAACGCTTCACCGGGTGGCGCGGTGGCGGCTTGTCCCAGCGGCAGATCTTTGGGCAGGAGGACGTCGCTGGTTGAAAGGACGGCGGCCCGCTGGATGGTATTTTCCAATTCGCGGACGTTGCCCGGCCAAGGATGGTTCTCGAGCAACTCGACCGATTCCTGGCTCAGCTGGAGCTGCGGCTTGAGTTTTTGGGTCGCGATGCGCTTGAGGAAATACTCGGCGAGAAGACGGATGTCTTCCTTGCGGCTGCGCAGTGGCGGGAGGTGCAGACGGACGACATTGAGCCGGTAAAAAAGATCCTCGCGGAATTTTTTGTCGGCCACTTCGGCCTCGAGGTTTTTGTTCGTCGCGGCGACGATGCGAACGTCGGTCTGGATGGTCTGGTTGCCGCCGACGCGGGAGAAGGTTCCGTCCTGCAGGACGCGCAGGAGTTTGCTCTGGATGGAGAGCGGCATATCGCCGATCTCGTCGAGAAAGAGGGTGCCGCCGTCGCATTGCTCGAAGCGTCCGATCCGTTGGGCGCTGGCCCCGGTGAAGGAGCCTTTTTCGTGGCCGAAGAGTTCGCTTTCGAGGAGGTTTTCCGGGATGGCCGCGCAATTGATGGCAAGGAACGGACGGTCGTGTCGCGCGCTATATTGGTGGATGGCCCGGGCCACGAGTTCCTTCCCCGAGCCGCTTTCGCCGGTGATCATGACGGCGGCATCGCTGTTCGAGATGCGGCCGACCATTTTGAAAACCTCCTGCATGGCGGCGGACTGACCAACGATGCTGTCTTGATGCTGCTCGAGGCTGAGGGTGGGTTCGAAAGGTTTGGCCAGGCGCATTTCGGCGGCGACTTTGAGCGCGGAGTCGACCACGATTTTCAGGTTGAAGGGCAACTGCTCTTTGCGCACGAAATCGAAGGCGCCGAGGCGCATCGATTCGATGACGCTCTGCGTGGTGCCGAGGGCCCCGGTGATGACGACCAGCGCGTTGGCATCCCGCTTGCGCAGACGGGCGAGCAGTTCCAAGCCGCTGTGGATGCCGAGCCGCATCTCGGTAATGACAATGAGAGGGTTCTCTGCGCAGAAAACTTTGAAGGCCTCTTCGGAGCTTTCCGCGGTGAGGACGCGGACATCCTCGGCGGCCAACTGGCTGCGGGCCCAATCGAGAAAGTCGGAATCGGGGTCGACGACAAGAACTGTCTGCTTCGCGGGCATGGGCAAACCTGTCAGATGCCTCCGTATCGGCGGTGACGTCCAGCATATTCCCGGATTGCGGCGAAAAGATCATCCCGGCCGAATTGCGGCCAAAGTTTCGGCGTGACCACGATTTCGGCGTAGCTGATTTGCCAGAGGAGAAAATTCGAAACCCGCATTTCACCGGAGGTGCGGATGAGGAGGTCGGGGTCGGGGAGTGCCGCGGTGTAAAGACGGGAGGTGATGGTTTCTTCGGTCACGGCATCAGGATCGAGGCTCCCGTCACGCACCTCGCGGGCTATCGTGCGCGCCGCGTCGGTGATCTCGGCGCGCGCGCTGTAGCTGAGGGCGAGGGTGAGAGTCATTGCGGTGTTTCCGGCCGACTTCTCCATTGCGGTATCGAGCCGCCGCCGCGTGTTCTCGGGCAAATCATCGAGGTGCCCGATAGCGCGCAGGCGGACGTTGCGCTCCATGATTTCAGCCGTGCGCTCGGCGAGGAAACGGTCGAGCAGATTCATCAGGGCCTTGACCTCGTCGGGCGGACGTTGCCAGTTCTCCTTGCTGAAAGCGTAGAGGGTGAGGTGGGAAACGCCGGCCTCGATGCATGCGGCGGCGCAGGCCCGCACCGCTTCGGACCCGCGGCGGTGCCCTTCGATGCGGGGCAAACCGCGCTCGCGGGCCCAGCGTCCGTTGCCGTCCATAATGATCGCGATGTGGCGCGGGATTTTGTCGGCCGATATTCCGGTCGGGTTGCTCACAGCCGGATGGTCTCGTCGTGTGCGGCGCCGATACTGACAATGGAAAGCTTTGCCCCGGTCAATTCCGCGAGGGCCTTGGCGTAGACACGGGCGGCGGGGGGCAACTGGCCGAAGCGGCGCGCTTTCGAAGTGTCCTTCATCCAACCGCGGAAGGTGCGGTAGACCGGACGGCAGAGGGCCCAGTCGGCCGCGCTGCTCGGCGGGTGTTTGAGCGTTTTGCCGCCGAGTTGGTAAGCGGTGCAGACTTTGATCACCGGGACGTGGTCGAGTCCGTCGAGATTGGTGATGGCCAGTTCATCGATGCCGTTGATCATCGCGGCATAACGGGTGGCCACGGCATCGAACCATCCGCAACGCCGGGCGCGCCCGGTGGTCGCCCCGTATTCGCGGCCCATGCCATGGAGCAACTCGGAGACGTCTTCGTTCTCGGTCGGAAACGGTCCTTCGCCGACGCGCGTGGTGTAAGCTTTCATCACCCCGATGACTTTGTCCATGCGGTGCGGCGGCACGCCGGAACCGGTGCAGGCGCCGCCGGCTGTGGTGTTCGAACTGGTAACGAACGGGTAGGTGCCGTGGTCGAGGTCGAGGTAAGTGCCTTGGGCTCCCTCGAAGAGGAGGCCGCGGCCGCGGGCCATGACGCCATGGAGCCAGACAACCGTATTGGTGACGAACGGCCGCAACGCTTTGGCCGCGGCGAGGTAATGGCGGAGCGAAGGCTGCAGCGGGATGGGCTTCGCGCCCATTGTGCGCAGGACGGCATTGTTTTCCCGCTGGCGTGCTTTGAATTTTTCGGCGAATTCCTTGGGGTCAAGCAGATCGCCGACCCGCAGCCCGGTGCGCGCCGCTTTGTCACCGTAGGCCGGACCGATGCCGCGCTTGGTCGTGCCGATTTTGTTTTTCCCTTTACGCTGTTCACGGGCTTCGTCCAAGGCGCGGTGCCAGGGCATGACGAGGTGGGCTCCATCGCTGAGCAGGAGGTTTTTCCCCACGGGAATTCCTTGTTTGCGCAGCCCGGTGATTTCGGCGACGAGGGCCAGCGGGTCGACCACGACACCATTGGCAATGACGCACGTTTTGCCGCGCCGCAGGATACCGCTGGGGATGAGGTGGAGGACGAATTTCCTCTTGCCGTGCACGATGGTGTGGCCGGCGTTGTTGCCGCCCTGTGTGCGGACGACGGCATCGGCCTCGTCGGTGAGGTAATCGATGATTTTGCCTTTGCCTTCGTCACCCCACTGGGCGCCGACAAGGATTGTGTTAGCCATAATATTTGGTCGGGACGAAGGCTCCTGACCCGCGCCGCAAACGGATATCATTGTCACCAAGCAGCGGCGGGCGGCAAGGATAACCTCTTCGCTTTACCCGGCAACCCGCGGTGCGACTCTGCGCCGGATGCGGTTCATCACTTCGGTGGCGCGGCGGCGAGAGACGGACAATTCGGTGCCGTCATGCAGCACGAGGCGGAGCCCGCGTTGTCCGCTGCCGCTCCAGGCTTGCACCGCGGACGGGTTCACGGCCTGGCGGCGGTTGAGCCGGATCAATTGGTCGTTCGGCAACTCGGCAAGCAGACCCTCGAGGGTGCGGCGCACCAGTCCGCGGCCCCGCTCATGGACAACTTCAATGTAGTTGCCGTCGGCCTTGAGCAGACGAATGGAATCCATAGCCACGCGCACATGGCGTCCGCGCTCCTCGATTTCCAGCGTGCCATTTTGCCTATCGCCACTTTGCCGCCGAAGGATTTCCCGCGCCCGCTCGATGGCCCGCCGGCAGCGGTCTTCCTCGACCGGTTTGAGCAGGTAGTCTGCGGCACCCACTTCGAAAGCACGGATGGCAAATTGCGCGTAGGCGGTGGTGAAGATAACGCAGGTCTGCATGGTATCAATTTCGTCCAAGGCGGTGAATCCGTTGGCTCCCGGCAATTGGATATCCAGGAAGACGAGGTCCGGACGGTGGCGCCGCGCGAGTTGTTGCGCGGCGATGGCATCGGAAGCTTGCGCCACGACGTTCACCTGGCCGATGGATGCGAGCACTTGGAGCAGGTCGCGGCGGGCGGCGGGTTCGTCGTCGACGACCAGGGCGGTGAGGGTTTCCATGGTCAGGCGGTTGTGCCCGGGGGAGGCTCGGCGGGCAGGTGCAGTGAGGCGGTGACTTCGCCGTCGGCTCCCGAGATGTCGATCAAGGCTGCGCTCCCGTAGACGGCCTGCAACCGTGCGCGCGCGATGCCGAGGCCCCCCGGACGGTTGGCCGGCTCGCGCCCGAGTTTGCCCCGGTTGCACACGGAGACATCGAGGTATCCGCCGTTGAGGCGCGCGGAGACGATGAGTGGGTGGAGTTGGTCGACCTGGCCGTGCTTGACCGCGTTTTCGACAAAGTTAAGCAGGGTCATAGGGGGGACACGGGCATGGTAGGCCGCGCCTTCAATCTCGACGAGGCGCGGCAGGTCACGCTCGAATCGCATGGCTTGCAGGGCGAGAAAATCTTCGCAGAGCTGCCATTCGTCGAGCAACGGGATGGTTTCGCGAGACTGCGCGGTGGTGCTGTCCCGCAGGAAGCGCGCAAGATGGTCGATGAAAGCGCGGGCGCGTTCGGGATCGGCGCGCACGATGCCGCGCATCGCGGCGAGGCAATTGAAAAGCAGGTGCGGGGCGAGGCTGGCCCGCAGGTTGCGCAGTTCGATTTCCGACTGCCACGCTCGGCGCCGCGCCTGTTCGAGGGAGAGGCGTTCGGAAAGGTCGAAAACGACGCCGTTGGCCGCACTGGCTCGTCCGGAAGGGAGCCGTTGGGACACTTCCCAGAAAGACAACACGAGCCGTCCCTCGATTTCCGTCTCGCGTGTGCCGTGGTCCTGATCCGCATCAAACAGCATCTCCGGGGCGATCCGCGAAACCGGCTCCTTGGCGAGCAGGCCTCCGTTGCCGATCCGGTCGAAGCACAAGCCCTCTGCCTCTTCCCATGCCCAAACCTGGAGTCCGGCACTGGCCGTACCGCGCGCGGCGAAATTAAGCCGGCGCCGGTAATGATCGACCATGGCGGCGATGCCCAAGGTGGAAACCGCAATGAAGGCGAGGAAGAGATACATGGATCGATAAACCCCGGCCCCTTGGCCCAGGTCGGCGAAGGGGCCGCTGCTCTGGAGGACGGAGAATCCGATGAGCAGCGACTCCGCGGCAACGAGCGGTGCTGCTCCCCGCAGTCCGAGAACAGCCGCGGCAGCGAGCAGCGGGAGAAAGAGAAGGTAAGGAGGCAGACCGAATGAGGTGAAAAAGACAAGCCATCCCGTTCCCAGACAGAGCGGCCCGAGAACAAGCATGCGCCGCCACCAGGCAGAGTCCGGAGCCTGCGTCCAGACCGCGAAAGCGGGGGCGAGCAGCGCGATACCGCTGCCGTTGGCCAAAACAAAGGTCGCCAATTCCTGTCCGAACTGCTGACCGAGGATGGTTTCGTCGGCGAAGAGCAAGCCGGCGCCGAGGAACCCGTTGAGCAAGGCGGGCAACCATGGGATGACGACAAGGAAGACGAGGCACCCGCGCAAGTCGGTCAGCCGGGGCCGAGGTCCGAGAAAAAGGGACGCCAGCCAGTAAGCGGCCAAAGATTCCAAGGCAAGGCCGAGCGGTCCCAGCCAGGTGAGCAAAGCAGGCAAGCCCCACATCGCATTGTGCAAGACGAGGCCGGCATAGACGCCGAGCGCCATCCATGGTCCACCAAGCAGAATGCATCCCGCGGCCACTCCCGAGAGCGGCCAAAAAGGACTAAAAAAAATATCACCGCGGGTGAAGATTAGTCCCACAGAACCGGTCACCATGCTGGTCAGTGCGGTCAAGACCAAATGAGCCCAGACCCGCGACCGCTGGAAAGTGCGGAGAGGAGACGCCTCCGCAAGAAGGGCTGCCGAGGACGATTGCACTGCTTGGTCAGACCAAAATCGCGAGGCAAGCGTCAACGGTTAATGGTAGTTGCTCGCTGGGGATTAAATCAAAAAATCGTCTTAACGGGTTAGAATTGAATAATTAACACATGATTGCGACCGCTTGTCACTTTTTCACCGCCATTCGTCCCATGGCCCGCTCGTCCCGCGGATTGCGGGGACAGACTGCCTTTGGTTAGGCGCAAGTCTGCCTTGTTCTTTGTTGGTTGTCGGGCGCAAGCCCGGCCAACGCCAATGTGGGTCGGGCGCCCGCTGGGGGCGGAGCGTCCGGTCTTCTAGCGTAGTGAGCGGCGCCACGGTGGGTTTACCTGCCGTGGCGCTTGTCATTTGGTCTCCCTACGCTTGCGCGACGAACAACTTTCCGGCCCGTCGGCGCAGGTGGCGGCCGCGCGGCAGATTGAGTTTGGCTGGTTGGCCGGAGGAAAGCGCCAACTGGCGTGCGGCCTCGATGGTTTCGAAATCCACGCTGGTCCCGGTGTGTGCACCGAGCCAGCTACGGAGCAACCGGCGTTGATGGGCCAGCGTTTTGCTCCGCAGGCTGCGGAGTTCGAGTTGAGCGAGGCTTGCTTCGGGTGCGACGAGGCTCCCGATCCATTCTTCTTCCGCCGCGAGGATTTCCGCGGTGCGGGCCAGGGCGGGTACGGGGTCGAATCCCATGGCTTGGGTCAGGGCGGGCAGCACATCGCGGCGCAGGCGATTGCGGGTGAATTTCCGCGAAGCGTTCGATGTGTCCTCGCGCCATGCGAGCTTGCGGGCGCGGGCATAAGCGGTGATTTCGGCCCGGGTGAATCCAAGGAGGGGACGCACGATGGTGGCACCGCTATTTTCCAGCGGCACCTCGCCCCGCAGGCTGCTCAAGCCGCGGCGTCCCGCCCCCCGCGCGAGGTGGAAGAGCAGGGTTTCCGCGGCATCGCCGGCGTGGTGGGCCAGGAAAACAGTGGTGGCGTCATGTTTGGCCGCCGCCCGGGCGAAGAAGCGCCGCCGTAATTCGCGGGCCGCTTCCTCCAGCGATTCTTTGTTTTTTGCGGCGCGTGTTCTGGCCCGGCCGCGGCCACAGGCGAACCGGGCGCCGGCCGTAGCGGCCAGTTGGCGCACGAATTTCTCGTCACGATCCGCGGCCTTCCCGCGCAGACCGTGGTGGAAATGGGCCACGACGAGTCGGGGGAAACCCGCCCGCTGGAGAAGATCGAACAGGACGACCGAATCGATTCCACCGGAAAGACCGACCAGCGCGCACTGCGCGGGGCAGACCCTTTCCATCCGGCGGAGGAAGCGCGGCAGGAGTTCGGCCGCTTTTTTCACGGGTCAGGAAAGTTTGGCCGCTCCGAAATAGGGCTGGAGGAGTTCCGGAAGGTGCACCGAACCATCGGGCTGCTGGCCGTTTTCAAGCAGTGCGACATAGAGCCGGGCCAGTGCGGTGCCGGAACCGTTGATGGTGTGGCAGAAGATATTTTTGCCGTCCGCCCCCCTGAAGCGCAGGCCCATGCGGCGTGCCTGATAGTCGCCGAAATTCGAGCAACTGGAAACCTCGAGCCAGCCTTGGTGGCCCGGGGCCCAGACTTCAATGTCATAAGTGCGGAGCGCGCTGAAGCCGAGGTCGCCGCCGCAAAGCTCGATCACGCGATAGGGCAGCCCGAGCAATTGCAGCACGCGTTCGGCGTCGGCGGTGAGCGATTCGAGGCCGGCCGCGGAATGTTCCGGCATGGTGATGGTGACCAGCTCGACTTTGTCGAACTGGTGCATGCGAATGAGGCCGCGCGTTTCGCGGCCGGCCGAGCCGGCTTCGCGGCGGAAGCACGGGGTGTAGGCCGCGTATTTGAGGGGCAGCTTTTCCACAGGGAGGATTTCCTCGCGGTGGAAATTCGTCACTGGGACTTCGGCTGTGGGAATGAGGAAGAGGTCGCTTCCGGCCACCCCGAAGAGATCGGCCTCGAATTTGGGCAGTTGTCCCGTGCCGGTCATGGTCGCACGATTGACCAGAAATGGCGGGCTCATTTCGGTGTAGCCGTGGTCGCGCGTGTGCAGGTCGAGCAGGAAAGAAATGAGCGCCCGTTCGAGCCGTGCGCCCTGCCCGGTGTAGCAAATGAACCCACTCCCGCTGATTTTCGCCGCGCGCTCGGCATCGAATAACCCGAGCCGTGTGCCGATCGCCATGTGGTCCCGGGCACCGGGGAGTTCCGGCGGCTCGCCCCAAGTGCGGAGGACGGGGTTGGCCCCGGCGTCCTGGCCGGCCGGGATTGCATCGTGCGGCGTGTTGGGGATGGAGAGCAGCAGTTCGCGTTGTTTTTCCTCCGCCGCAGTCGAGGCGAGTTGCAGGGCTTCCATTTCCGCGCCCATCTTTTTCGCTGCCGCTTCCAAGGCGGTGCTGTCCTCCTTTTTCGACCGGAGGGCGCCGATCTCCTTGCTCAGCTGTTTGCGCTCGGATTGCAGGTGCTGCCAGCGGGTCTCGTTGGCGCGGCGTTCGAGATCGGTGGCGAGCACTTCGTCGACCATGGCTTCCAGCCCCGGGCCGCGGCGGGCGAGGAGGGCTTTGACAGTTTCCGGGGTCTCCCGGAGGCGGCGGATATCAAGCATGGTCGGAAGAGCGTAGCGCGGCCGCCGGCCCCCGCCAAGCGGCGGAATCTGTTCGCCGGGTGAGGGGGAGGGAACCTATAGTCTCGGGAAAATTTCCGCCTGTGGAATTCCGCGACTACTACAAAACCCTCGGCGTGGCCAAAACGGCCACGGCCGACGAAATCAAGAAGGCCTTCCGCAAGCTGGCCCGCCAGCACCATCCCGATCTGGCCAAGGACAAAAAAACGGCCGAGGAAAAATTCAAAGAGATCAACGAGGCCTACGAGGTTCTCAGCGATGCGGAGAAACGGAAAAAATACGATGAACTCGGTCCGAATTGGCAGCAGGCCGGCGGCGGGTTCCGTCCGCCTCCGGGTGGCGGCGGTTTCCCCGGTGGCTATGGCGGCTATGGCCCCGGCGCGGGCGACGAGGAGTTCCAATTCGGCGGCACGGGCTTCAGCGATTTTTTCGAGGCATTTTTCGGACGTTCGGCGCGCGGCGGTCGCCGCGGCAGCGCCTTCCACGGCGAGGACACCCCATTGCGCGGGCAGGATGCCGAAGCCGACATCATGGTCACGCTGGAGGAAGCGCTGCATGGATCGACGCGGCAGATTTCCTTCACCCGCGGCCGCTCCGGCAAGGTCGAGACCTACACCGTGAAAATCCCCAAGGGGGTGGCCGAGGGACAGCGGATCCGCTTGGCCGGCATCGGTGGCGAGGGCAGCGGGGGCGGCCAGGCCGGCGACCTGTATCTGCGCGCGCGCTTCGAGCGTCATCCGGAGTTTACGGTGGAAGGCACCGATATCGTCCACGAAGTCGAATTGCCCGTCACGCAGGCGGTGCTCGGCGGGGAAATCATGATTCCCACCTTGGACGGACGAGCCAAGCTGAAGATTCCGCCCCTCACCCAGAACGGCCGCAAATTCCGCATCCCGGGCCGGGGCATGCCGCAACGTGGCGGCACGCGCGGGGATTTTTATGCCGTGGTCGACGTGGAATTGCCCGTGGCGCTGTCCGATGGGCAACGTGCGGCCTGGGAAGCCTTGGCCAAAACCTGAGTGCCAATGTCCGACCTGACTGACATCGCTTCGCTCCGCGTCGTGGCCCGTGCCGGGCGTGCCGGAGCCGTTTTGCCGGTCCTGGTCGAGACGGTGACGGAAAAAGCGTCCAAGGATGGCAAGCCGTTTCTCGAAGTCCAATTGGTCGATGCGCGCGACCGTTTTGTCCTGCGGGTCTGGTCGGACAGCGGACAGTACACCGCCGCGCAGGAACTGGCGACCGGCGCCTGTCTCAAGCTCGAAGGCGAATTCACCGTGCACCCGCAATTTGGTCTCGAAGCCAAGCGCTGGAGCTTTGCCCCCCTGAGCGGTGCGGAAAAAGACGAGTTCCTCGCCGGTCCGGCCGACCTGCGGGCCCGGCAGGATGAGGATTACAAATGCATCGAGTCCACGGTCGCGGCGCTGCAGGACCCGAGGCTGAGAGAATTGGGTCAAAGTTTCCTCCAAAAATTCGGCCCCCGCTTCCGTCGTACGGCGGCCGCCCGTTTTTTCCATCACGCGCGGCGCGGCGGATTGATCGAGCATGTGGCGCAGATGATGCGCTACGCGGATGCGGTCTGTGCCGCCAATACCTCACTGCACCGCGACCTGCTGCAAGCAGGGGTTCTCTTCCACGACTGCGGCAAGCTTTGGGAAAACTGTATGGAGGAGGACGGTTTCGCCATGCCGTTCGACGAACGGGGCGAGTTGCTCGGTCACATCAATATCGGGATTGAACTGGTCAACACCCTCTGGAGAACCCTTCCGCTCGAAGATTGGCAAGACCTCCAACCGGAGAGCGAAGACGTGCGCCTCCATTTGCTGCACCTCATTGCCGCGCACCATGGCGAGCTTCAATTCGGCTCACCCGTCCAACCGAAGACACCCGAGGCCGTCGCGCTGCATTACATCGACAACCTCGACGCCAAGCTCGAGATGCTGGCCCGCGGCTACGAGGGCGGGCCGACCGTCGCCGGGCGTATTTATGACAAGGTCAAGCCCCTCAATGTCCGCCTTGTCGCGCCTTTGGGGCTCCCGCCCCGGGCATGAGACACGCCGGCCTGTTTGTCGCGCTACTGGCTAGTCTTCTGCCGGTGCAGGCCGAACCACCCGCCACCGCCGGGATGAACACGACGGCCGGCGCGCCGATTTTTCCGGAGGAAGGCACACTCTGGGACGAACAGGCCGATGTTGTCGCGAAGCGTCTTGGTCTCCCGGTGGAATCGCGCGCTCCCGGCGATGCGAGTTACCGGCTTTATCCCCCGGAGGAGGCGCGCCTTTTCGGTTGTCGTCCGCACTCGGTGTCACTCTCTGCCCGGGAGGGCAAGCCCGTGGCCCTCAATATCATTTTTGCCAACAAAGGGGATTCGGTCGGCCAGTTCGTCCGCACTGGTCCGGGTGAACGTCCCCGTTCGGCCGCGCAGGTCCTCCGCGATTACGGCAAGGCCATCACGGCTGATGACGAAGCGCTCGATGCGGTGCTCGGCGATCTGCTTGGTCCGGCCGCGGCGGAGAAAACCGGGGCGGGCGGCAAAATGCAGGAACGCAGCCGCCGGCGCGACTGGAACGGCCATGCCCTGCAACTGGTCTCCGTGCGCGAAGAATACGTCGCCCTGCGCATTGTCCCCGTGGAAGAGGCGGGCGATCGGCCGCGCGCGGAGCGCATGACGGACCAAGAATTGCGGGCCCGGCTGGCCGAGCACGTCGAGCGCCGCCCGAACGGCGACGTTGTTATACGCGATATTCCGATGGTCGACCAAGGACCGAAGGGCTTTTGTGTCCCGGCCACCATGGAACGGATGCTCCGTCATCTCGGCATTCCGTCGGATATGTATTTGCTGGCCATGGCGGCGAACACCGGGCCGGGCGGAGGAACATCGGTGGCCGACGCGGTGGCGGCCGTCCGCCAGACCGCGCAGCGGCACGGACGGCGCGTGGTCAGCGTTTCCGGCCGGCCGGCCGGCCGCACGGTTGCTTCTTGGATCGAATCCGGCATTCCGGTTTTGTGGGCCATCGACACCTCTTCGTCGGTTGACGACTTGATCAACCGGCGCACGCGCCAGCGGGCCGAGGTCGACGATTGGGTGCAATGGAAGGAATCGTTGCGGGAGGCGCGTCGCGCGGCCCGTCAACTGGCCCGCGGCGCGGGCGACGGTCATGTCTGCCTGGTCACGGGTTTCAATGCGGAAACCGGAGAAATCGCACTCTCCGACTCGTGGGGCCCGGGTTACGAGGAACGTTGGATAACCGAAGAAGAAGCTGCCGCCATCTCGCAAGGATCAATGGCTGTCGTCGCCTGGTGAAATTTCTTTTCCTTATCGTTTTTTTGCTGGCCGCCGCCACGCCAATCCGCGGGGAGCAAGTGGTCCTGCCGCCGCCGCTGCCGCCCACGAGTACGGTTTTTCTCGCCGAATACCCGCGGGAGGTCCGCGGCGGAAAGTTCGAAGCCTCAGCCGTGGGCAGGATGGTCGACAGCTTGGTCATGGCGGCCGCCGGCCGTGACAATATCGGCGACGCCTGGCGTGTTTTTGTGCGGCCGCAGGACCGCGTCGGACTCAAAGTGTCCGCTTCCGGCGCCCCGGTTTCTTCGACCCACCCGGCGGTGGTTGCCGCGGTGGCCGAGGGACTGGTCGCGGCGGGAGTCGCGCCCTCGCGCATCATCATCTGGGACCGCGAGTGGGATGACATCAAACGCGCGGACTACGGCGCCCTCGGGCACCGCTTCACCGTCGTCGCGACCGACCGCGTGGGCGGTTACGACTCCAAGCAGACGGTCATGGCCGCGGTCATGGGCAAGCTGATCATCGGCGACCGCGATTTCGATCCGTCTCCCTCCGCCGGTCAGACCGCGAGCAAGAGCCATCTTTCCGTGGTGCTCGGCGCAGTCGATAAGGTGGTTCATTTGCCGGCCTTGACCGACCATTTGTCTTCCGGGGTGAATGGCGCGCTTTCCGGCATGGTCTTGGACAATCTCGACAATTGGCGTCGCTTGGCCCGTCCTCCCCACTTCGGGGATCCATTCCTGCCCGAGATTTATGCCGATGAGCGGATCGGGGGAAAAGTCGTGCTGACTATCCTCGATGCCCTGCGCCCGCAGTACGGGGGTGGCCCTTTTCCCGGACCGCAATACACGGCGCAGTACGGCGGGATCTACGCGTCGCGCGATCCGGTGGCCCTCGATGCCCTGGGACTTGAGTTGCTCGATCGCTTCCGGGGCAAAGGAGGATTGCCGCTGCTGACCAAGGATATTCATTGGATAACCTCCGCCGAAACGCTCGGCCTCGGTACGGCCGCCCGCGAAAGGATCCGCTTGCTCCGCGTCGGTCCGCACTTATGAACGAGAAGGAAATCCTCCGCCGCACTTCGCGCTCGTTTTACCTAACGATCCGTCTGCTTCCGAAGGTGGTGCGCGAGGATATCGCTTTGGCCTATCTGCTGGCCCGGGCGACAGACACCATTGCCGATACCTACGTGGTGCCCGTGGCCGAGCGGATGAGTTGGTTGCAAGCCGCGCGCCACGCTGTGCCAAGTGGCAAGTGCTGGGCCGTATCTTGGTGCTTAGAACAATACGTTCCTGCGGAACGAGAGTTGCTCCGCAATCTTCCTCGCCTGTCTTCCCGCTTGCTCGCCCGTGCCGAACCGGTGCGCGCACTCCTCGGGCAAGTGATGGATCACATTCTGGCGGGACAAATTTTCGACTTGGAGCGTTTTGGTCCGGGAGCTCTTCCCCTGACGGAAGAAGAATTGACGCGCTACACTTACTTGGTGGCTGGAAGCGTCGGCGAATTCTGGGACGATCTCTGTCGTCTCAGGCTGCCAAATTATACGACCGCGCCGCCCGATTTGATGCGGGTGCGGGCGTGCCGTTACGGTCAGGCTTTACAGTTGGTCAATATCCTTCGCGACCGCCAAATGGACGATGCTCTTGGTCGTGTCTATGTGCCTGCCGGCCAGGTAGCGCAGACCGAGGCTCGCGCCCGGGAAGGGCTGGTTGAAGGCGCATCTTACTGCGGAGCCCTCCGTTCGGGTCGTTTGCGCTATGCCACGCTACTGCCCTTCCTCCTTGGTGGGCGCACATTGTCTCTTGTCTCGGCACAGCAGGACTTCATGATCACGCCGGCCAAGGTCCCGCGTGCCGAATTGCGTCGTTGGATGCAGCGTGCCTTGCCGGTTTGGTGGTCGCCCGCGGCCGTCGGCCGTTTGGTGCGCCAAGTGTCAGAATAGCACCAACACGACCGCGACAATGATGAGAATACATCCTATGACACGCACGACAAATGTACGACGATCAAAGACACTGTCCGAAATCGACAGGCGGCGGGCCACCACTGCGAGGAGCAGCAGGCTCCACAAACCGCGTGAGCTGTAGACAACATTCGCTGCCGTTGCGTCGCCGAAGAGGCCAATCGCTGAGGCCATCCCCGTAGCCTGCAGACCGAGCAGAAGCACACCGACGGCCAGCCAACGACGCGCGCCCGGCGCTTCCCTGCGTCGTGGAGGGCGCAAGATGTGCGGCCACAACAAGGGAAGTGAAAGGACGGCCACGCTACCGAACATCACGGGCATGAAGAGAGTGAACCCGGCCACCGGCGCGCCGACTTGCACCACAATGTCGGCTGCGGCGAAGCTCAGCGCGGCGAAGAGGGCCCAACTTAACGTGGTGAGGGGGCGCGAGGCACTCACCTTCGGTCCGCGGTGCAGCAGAATCACCCCGGCCATGGTCAGGCCCACCGCCAGCCAAAGGTCGGGGTCCGGCCGGTTGCCGGGAACGAGGAGACTGAGCAGCGCGAGAAAGACCACCTTGGCTGCGAGGGCCGGCGTCGCCACGGAAACGTCGCCGCTCTGCAGCGACCGGAAGGTCCCGACCTGCCCGAGAAAAAAAAGCACGCCCGCCGCGACCGCCCAGCCCGCCGCGCCGGGGTTCCACCCGGATGGACCGGCCAAAAGCAGAGGAGCAAAGATGCAGCCCAGAACGAGGTTGCTGAAAAACAGGACCGACCAAGTAGTCACGCCGCGCCCGAGGGCGATTTTCAGACAGAGCGCGGCTGCGGCGTAGAGCACGGCTGCGGCCAGGGGCAGAAGGAGGTAGGGATGCAAGGACGCGGTCAATTTAGACTATTCCACGTTCCGGGGCCAGCCTGGCCAACTTGGCGGCTCCCGACAGAAGACAAGGCGGGCTTTGACCACAGGCTGGCCCGGTCGCCTTGATTTGGGAGCACCATCCGCGCACGCTTTCCGCTTGCCCGGGAGTGGGGCTCTCCTACGCTCATTTTTATGAAAATCGGATTCATCGGTTGTGGAAAAATGGCTTCCGCTCTCATTCAAGGCGTTTTGGCGGCCAAAGTCTGCGAGCCCCCGGAAGTTGTCGTGCACGACAAGCTCTCCGAGCCGGCTGAAGTTCTCGGCACGGAAAGCGGCATTCGCGTGGCCCGTGACAATCGCGAGGTCGCCGCGGCTTCCGATGTTGTCCTCTTGTGCGTCAAACCCGAGGATGCGCTGCCTGCCTTGGCCGCAGCCTCGGCGGATTTGACCGGCAAGCTGCTTGTTTCCATCGTGGCCGGCGTCACCATTGATTCGTTGCAGCAGGCCGCGGGGCCGGAGTGCCGCGTGGTGCGCGTCATGCCCAACACGGCCGCCCTCGTGCAAAAGGGCGCCTCCGCTTATGCCACGGGCGCCGGGGTGACGGACCAAGATGTTGCCGCGGTGGAAGAAATTTTCACTTCGGTCGGCCGCGCCTTCCGGGTCAAGGAGCCCTTGCTTGATGCCGTCACTGGCTTGAGTGGGAGCGGTCCGGCTTACGTTTATCTTTTCATCGAGGCCCTCTCCGATGGCGGTGTGCAGATGGGTTTGCCTCGCGACCTCGCCACCAGTTTGGCCGTGCAAACCGTAGCCGGTGCCGCTGGCATGGTCGCGGAGACCATGATGCATCCGGCCCTCTTGCGCGAAATGGTGACCAGCCCCGGCGGGACCACCATCGCCGGTCTGGCCGAGCTGGAGCGAGGTGGTGTGCGTGCCGCAGTGATGGACGCGGTGTGCGCGGCGACCCTTCGTGCGCGGGAATTGGGTGGCGGCGATGCGGAAGACTGAATACGTCCTCGTTGCCGCGTTTGCCCTCTCGCTGGCCACCTGGTCCTCCGCCGGGGAGACCGCGGAGGCCGTCCGCCCGCCTGCCCGCGGGCCGGGCGCCGCAATGCTCACGACACCGGGCCCCGCGCTTGTGCCGGTCAGCATTCCCCACGAGGCAAAACCTCCCGTGCAGACCACGATCGCGGAAGAAATCGGTGCCGAGGGCATCGAAGCATTCCGGTCCGGTAATTTTGAGGGCGCGCGCGAGGCCTACCTTCGCGTGCTCAAAATCGAACCCGACAACCTGCCCGCCTTGGTCAATCTTGGTTCGACCGAATACCGGCTGGGCAACAGCAAGGAGGGGGAACGCCTGCTGCGCCGTTCGCTGCAAATCAAACCCGACAACGCGACCGCTTGGCTCAACCTCGGCATCATCTATCTGGAACGCGATGAGCCGATGCACTCTCTCGCGGCGATCGCGCAAGCCGTGGCGCAGGACCCCAATGATGCGGTGGCGCGCAACTACCTCGGGGTGGCCGCGGGCCGCAACCGCTGGTTCGATGCCGCGGAAGCCGAATTGCGCCGCTCGGTCGAATTGCAACCGGACTACGCCGATGCGCATTTCAACCTCGCCGTTTTCTGTCTCGAGCGCGACCCGCCGGCCGTGGAACTGGCGCGCCGCCATTATCAGAAAGCCCTCGAATTAGGCGCCGTTCCGGACCGGCTGATTGAAAAAGCCTTGAAGTGAGCTCCGTCCTCCGCTCCGCGAGGGCCGCCGGTTGATTTGCCCGAGGAAAAGGGGCATGCTGTGCGGTCCCATGCGTCTCCTTCTTGCCTGTGCCATCGCCTGCCTTTGCGGCCAGACGATCCACGCCGCGGCCACCCCGCCGGCAGTGCATGGCAAAGCTTTCATCGTGGTTGATGTCCAGACCGGCCGCGTCCTCGGCCACCGCAACTCACGCGAACCCCGCGCCGTGGCCAGCACCCAAAAGCTTCTCACCGCCTTGATCATCGCCGAGGAAGGCAACCTGGAGGATATGGTCACGATCAAGCCTGCGGACACCGCCGCCGCCCCGACCAAACTTTACCTGAAGGCCGGCCAGACCTATTCGCGCTACGAATTGCTCCAAGCCTTGTTGGTCAAGAGCCCCAATGATGTCGCCCTCGCCCTGGCCCGCGACAATGCCGGCAGCACGGATGAATTCGTGGCGAAGATGAACCGTCGGGCCCGCGCCATGGGGGCCAGTTCCTCACGCTTCAAGAATCCAAACGGCTTGCCCGCTGAAGACCAGTTTTCAACCGCTCGGGATATGGCGATTATCGCCCGCAACGCTTACTCCAATCCGGTCATCCGCAAAATCGTGGCCACCCCGCGTGCCGAATTCCATTACTCCGACGGTCGTGTGCGCCAACTGGTCAACACCAACCGCATCCTCCATCAGGTTCCGTGGTGCAATGGAATGAAGACCGGATATACCAACGCGGCCGGGCACTGTCTTGTTTCGAGCGGACACAACAACGGGCGCGACGTCATTGCCGTGATTCTCGGCAGCAACAAAGCCCACGTCTATGCCGACTCCAGGCGGCTGCTGGAATGGGGGTTGCGACTTTGAACGGTGCTTTCGCGCCGTCGGCCGGCACCCGCATTGATTACGCAGCCGAGTTGAACGAGCAGCAACTTGCGGCCGTGACCTCGCCGGGTGGTGGAGCCTTGGTCATCGCCGGCGCAGGCAGCGGCAAGACGCGCACCCTGATTTACCGTGTGGCCTGGCTGCTCGAGAACGGGGTCAAGCCGTGGGAAATCCTCCTCCTCACCTTCACCAACAAGGCCGCGCGGGAAATGACCGGCCGGGTCACCGAATTGCTCGGTCCTGAGGCCGACGGCATCTGGGGCGGCACCTTCCACTCGATTGGCAACCGCATTCTCCGCCGCCATGCCGAGACGATCGGCTTCCGGCCCGGGTTCAGCATTCTCGACCGCGAGGACCAGTCCGATTTGCTCAAGAGTGTGGCCAATGATGCCGGCCTGCCGCGCGACAAGCGTTTTCCCAAACCCGACGTGCTGGCCGAATTATTTTCTCTCTCCGCGAACACCGGTCAACCGCTGGAGCAAATTGTGCACGACCGCTTCGGCTACTTCGACGGCATGGCTGATACCATCGCGTCCGTTCGTGGGGCTTACGAGCGGCGCAAAGTCGCGGCCAATGCGATGGATTTCGACGACCTGCTCATCCGTACCAATCAACTCCTGCGCGAGCACCCCGAGGTCGGCGAGCATTACCGCCATCAATTTCGCCATG
>ERZ889217.428-NODE-428-length-26119-cov-10.172307_pt1 | contig 26119 bp, 24 predicted proteins | sample MGYA00521098_ERZ889217 | MGnify/ENA primary metagenome ERZ889217 (study PRJEB32303, sample SAMEA104408613) | aquatic metagenome | biome: Brackish water; feature: Pelagic; material: water | place: Baltic Sea | collected 2014-06-10T22:04:00 | depth 2,362 m ... | reverse complement strand
GTTAGATAGTTAGATAGTTAGTTCTTGACTAACGAAATCGCGGCATCAAGTTCGACGGCGTCGAAATCTGGCCAAGTGCGTTCTGTGAAATAAATCTGAGCACCCGCAATTTGCCACAACATAAAGTTAGAGATTCGCGATTCACCTGATGTGCGAACCAAAACATCAACCCGCGGAAGTGAAGAATCATAAAGATGTCGAGCCAGATTGTGAGTGGTTAATTCTTGACCAGTTTTCACTAAATTTTGTGCCGCACGAGTAAGTTCGGCACGCGAACCGTAGTCAAAGGCGACTGTTAGAACTAAACCGGTGTTGCTCGAAGTATCTTCAATCGCTTTTCGAATTGCTCGTTGAACATATATAGGTGTTTTGGCACCTGGCTCATCGAAAGGGCGGCCGATCCAATTGACGCGGACATTGTTCTCGTTAAGTTCTTTGACGCGACCGAATAACTTTTTATGCAAACCCAAAATATGTCGAACCTCGGCCCGCGGGCGTACCCAGTTTTCGGTAGAAAAGCCGAAAACGGTTAGATGGCTGATTTCGCGTTTTGAGGCAGCACGCACAACTTCAGACAAAGATTCTTCGCCCGCTGTATGCCCAGCAGTACGTGGCAAGCCACGTCGTCGCGCCCAACGGCCGTTGCCGTCCATAATGCAAGCGACGTGCAAACGCCTTGGTTCCATTCGTTGAACGCTACTTATAAAAAGTAGATCATTGGGGTCACATGAAAGTGAGAGAATAGAACAATGGTTAAGGCTTCGCACGATTCGACTGGCGATTTGGCGCACGTGCTTGTGTGTGCAGGATCAATTGCGCAGTGGCTAGAGACAACACCAACGCAATGGAGAGTGCAGATTGATGCGTTAATTCGTGCCGTCGGCGGGGTGGGCGTTCGGTGGTTGACTATTTGTCCTTCTGCTGGTGTGAGTTCGGCCGATGATCGAACTGCGATCTGCGAAGCAATCATTGCGTCGCGCGGTGGTCACAGATCTGGTGACCGAGTTTCAGTAATTGCTGACGAAGGATTATTGGTTGTTGTTGACTCTTGTGCCGACGGTCAACAGCGACTTGTTAATGCGATTGCACAACTCAGCACTAATCAGGTCATTGATGAGGCAAAACTTGCGGCAACTTTATTGTCTCCAGCATCTGGAGAGCCAGATTTGGTTTTAGTTTTAGGTTCGCCGACAAAGATTCCTGAATCGCTCGTCTGGGAACTTGCCTACAGCGAACTCGTATTTTTGGATGTGCCGTGGTTGCGCTGCGATGTTGAACATATTCAAATGGCAATTGGTGACTTTCAACGACGTGATCGCCGTTTCGGTGGTGTTGATTCGTGAGCCTGTATCGCGATAAGGCTGTCGTGTTGCGCAACTACGATTTGGGCGAAGCAGATCGAATAGTTGTGATGATGACCGAGAACCACGGCAAAGTTCGTGCAGTTGCAAAAGGTGTTCGTAAAACATTTTCGAAATTTGGCGCTCGACTTGAGCCCCTAAGTCATATCGATGTTTTGTTATCAACATCCGGAAAAAACTTGGACATTGTTAGTCAAGTAGATCTAGTTAGTTCGGCCCGCGGGTTGTATACCGATTTAGATCGGTTGACTCGCGGATTGGCGATGCTTGAAGCAGTAGACCAACTGGGCATGGATAGAGAGCCGACAGTACATCTATACAAAATGTTGGTCGGTGCGTTGAGTTGGTTGTCAGAAAATGATTCGCAATTAGTTTTGGCGGCTTTCTATTTTAAATTGTTGGTCGTTGAGGGTGTTGGAGCCCATGTCGACTCATGCGTGGGTTGTAGTGCTGTCGGCTCTGAATTGGTGGCGTTCGATTTATTTAGAGGTGGGGGCCAATGTCAAAATTGCCGAACGGGCACCACACTTTCTGCTGAAGCGTTCGGCCTAATTCGCAACATTGTTGGCGGGCAGTTAAATATCGCTTTAGCATCACCCGAGAGTGCAGCAACGCGTGAAGTCTCAGATCTAGCAACTCGATGCATGGAGCATCACCTTGAGCGAAAGTTGCGATCGGTTTCTGTTTTCGAACATCCTGAACGCTAAACGGGGCCGATTTGTAATAGTCTGAACGGGTGCCAGCGAAAGATCTCGATCAAATAGTCAATCTATGTAAACGGCGCGGATTCGTGTATCCAAGCGGTGAAATTTATGGTGGATTTCGTTCATCGTACGATTACGGCCCGCTCGGGTCGCTAATGCTCAGAAATGTTAAAGACGCTTGGGTTCGGTCGATGGTTCAACAGCGAGACGATGTCGTGTTGATTGATGCAGCAATTCTTGGTGCTCCGCAAGTTTTTGAAGCCAGCGGTCATCTCAGCAACTTCAGTGATCCGTTAGTTGATTGCACCGTTTGTAAGAAGCGTTTTCGTGAAGATCAACTTGACGACCGTGATTGTCCAGAGTCAAAGAAAGGTTGCACATTTACGGCTGCTCGGGCGTTCAACTTGATGTTTCAAACTCAGGCAGGCCCGGTTGAGGGCGAGGGTGCAACAGTTTATTTGCGACCAGAAACCGCTCAAGGAATGTTCGTTAATTTTGCCAATGTGTTGCAGACCAGTCGCAAGAAGCCACCATTTGGAATTGCTCAAGTTGGTAAAAGTTTTAGAAACGAAATCACACCTGGAAACTTCATCTTTCGTACGCGTGAGTTCGAGCAAATGGAACTCGAGTTCTTCGTGCCACCAAGTGAGAGTGCGCAATGGTATGACTATTGGTGTAAGTCACGTATGCAGTGGTACATCGATTTGGGTATACCCGCTGACATGTTGCGTCTGCGTGAACACGACAAAAACGAATTATCTCATTATTCTGCTGGCACAAGCGATATTGAATTTAAATTTCCATGGGGTTGGGGCGAACTAGAAGGAATTGCACAGCGCACCGATTTTGATCTCAAGAAACATGCTGAACATTCTCGACAGAAACTTGAATATTTCGACCAGACAACCAATGAGCGTTACGTGCCATATGTCGTCGAACCAGCAGCTGGCGCAAATCGTACGATGGCAGCGTTCTTATTGGCCGCCTATGACGAAGATGTCGTGAATGATGAGCCTCGCACGGTGTTGCGACTTCATCCGAGACTTGCGCCATATCAAATTGCGGTGTTGCCGTTGTCAAAGAAAGACACGCTGATGCCGTTGGCTAAGAAGATTCACACGATGTTGGGTGCTCGTTATATGTGCGACTTCGACGAGACTCAAGCGATTGGTCGTCGGTATCGTCGACAAGACGAAATCGGCACTCCATATTGCGTCACTATTGACTTTGATTCTCTTGAAGATGACTCAGTGACGATTCGTGAGCGTGATACGACAACTCAGAGTCGTGTCAAGATAGATTCGCTTGTTGCAGAAATTGCACAAAGACTCGGTTACTAATTAAAACAAAATCAAAACAGGAGACATTATGGCTAAGGTCGCAGTATTAGTTAAAGTAAAAACTAAAGAAGGTCAGCGTGAAGCAATGACTAAGGCTGTAATGCCTGGCATTGAAACTGCAAAATCTGAAATAGGTACGCAGTTTTATATTTTCCATCATGATGCTGTTGATCCGAATGCAGTTTGGTTTTATGAGCTTTACGCAGATCAAGACTCAGCAAATCTGCACATGAGTTCAGACGCTTTCAAAGCCTGGTCAAAGACTCTTATGCCGTTTGTTGATGGCGCCCCAGAGATTTCATTTCTAACGCCGACAGGTGGCAAGGGAATCTAATTCTTGTACCTCGACGAGATACTTGCGCAACATCGCGAATTGGCGAGGCTTGACGAACGCAATTTAAAGTCGCTAATTAATGATGTTGCGGCTTTGCCCCGTGCACGCGGATTCGAATCACAACTGCGTCGAGAATCAGCGACGAAACTAGCGGTGATTGCAGAAATCAAACGTCGATCACCCTCGCGTGGGGCGTTAAACCCAGATCTAGTTGCGTCAGATTTGGCAACCCTATATTCGTTAGGCGGTGCGAGTTGCTTGTCGGTTTTGACCGACGAACATTTTTTTGGTGGCTCAGTTTCTGATTTGCAAAGCGCTCGTGCTGCGATAGATCTTCCGGTTTTGCGTAAGGATTTCACGGTGTCGCTTAATGACGTTTGTGATGCGCGATTGATGGGCGCAGATTGCGTGCTGCTCATTGTTGCGGCGCTCAGCATTCATGAAATAACTGAATTTAAAAAATTAGCAGACGAACTGAGTCTTGATGCGCTTGTCGAAGTGCACGACGAATCCGAACTTGAAATCGCTCTCAAAATCGGAGCGACTTTAATTGGTGTAAATCAACGCGACTTAAAGACTTTTGATGTTGATCATCAGCGCGCAGTGCGCATGGCCTCACAAATGCCCGGCAATGTGGTTCGCATTGCTGAGTCTGGGGTGAGAACTCAAGCCGATGCGAAAAGTCTGCGAGATGCCGGATATCACGCCGTATTAGTCGGTGAATCATTAGTGACGGCTCAAAATATTGCGACTGCGGTTGGCGATCTGCGCGTTTAATAGGCAAGTTGTGAGTAGACCTGCAACTACTATCTTTGTATGTTCGTAAAAATTTGTGGAATAACAAATGAACAAGATGCCCTTCTTGCGGTCGCGTTAGGTGCAGATGCACTTGGGTTTGTTTTTGCACCATCGCCAAGACAAGTTGCCGCACAGCGCGTGCGCGAAATCGTTCGACGGCTACCTCAAGATATTCTGACGATTGGTGTGTTTCGCGATGAGCATCCACAACGAGTAATCGAAACAATGCGCGAAGCTGGTTTGGTCGGTGTTCAACTTCACGGCCACGAATCTGCTCGAACTGTCGCCGAAGTGATGGTGGATATCAAATGGGTGATTAAATCGGTCGTTGCTGGATCTGTTGAAGCAAGACATGCTGATGATTTTCCAATTGGAATTGTGATCGTCGATTCGGCGACACCTGGCACTGGAACTGGTTACGACTTTGATCTAGTTAATGAAATTCCTGAGACGATGCGGGTAATTCTCTCTGGTGGTTTAACCCCCGAGAATGTTGTTCAAGCCGTACGAACTGTGGTGCCGTGGGGAGTGGATGTTTCTTCGGGTGTCGAAAAATCGCCGGGCTACAAAGATCCAATCAAGATGAAGCACTTCATCACGAATGCACGTTCTATTCAGACTGATGAGTTACTTGAAGAACGATCAGAAAATAGTTCGAAAAACTCTGAACCGTATAATTGGCAGGACGAAGCGCGGTGAGCGCTTGTATGTTAGTTAGATGACGATCGATAAGACGGCTCCGCGAGAGTTGCTTAAGCCCGGGGCTGATGGCAGATTTGGCGATTTCGGTGGAAGATTTGTCCCCGAAACTTTGGTGCCCGCGTGCGAAGAGTTAGAAAAAGCATTTGACCTAGCGTGGAACGACTCTTTATTTAGAGCAGAACTTTCGGATCTACTTCGCGAATATGCTGGCCGACCTTCGATTCTTACTGAGTGTCATAACCTCGGGCGACAATTAGGCATTCGTTTGATTCTCAAACGAGAAGATTTAAACCACACCGGCTCGCACAAAATTAACAGTGTGCTTGGTCAAGCATTGCTGGCAAAAAGAATGGGCAAGAAGCGAATCATTGCCGAGACAGGAGCAGGTCAGCATGGTGTTGCTGCTGCGACAGCAGCAGCACTGCTCGGTCTTGAGTGCAAGGTGTATATGGGCGCCGTTGATGTTGAGCGTCAATCATTAAATGTTTTTCGGATGAAACTTCTCGGTGCAGAAGTTGAAGCGGTTAATTCTGGTAGTCGAACGCTAAAAGATGCCGTCAACGAAGCAATGCGAGACTGGGTTGCGAGCGTTGAGTCGAGTTACTACGCAATAGGTTCAGTAATGGGTCCGCATCCATATCCGTTCATGGTTCGTCAATTTCAAAGCGTGATCGGACAAGAGGCCCGTCATCAATTTCGTGCAATGTGCGATGGCAAAGATCCAAATATTGTTGTTGCATGCGTCGGTGGTGGTTCTAATGCAATAGGTATTTTTTCTGGGTTCATTGACGCAGACACACGTTTAATCGGCGTTGAGCCTGCGGGCGGTGCGGCGGTTGGACGCGGAGTGCCAGGCGTGGTGCATGGAATGAAAAGTTATTTAATGCAAGACGAACACGGTCAAGTTCAAGAAGCGCATTCGATCAGTGCTGGGCTCGATTATCCAGGTGTTGGTCCAGAACATTCATATTTAGCATCGGTCGGGCGAGCAGAATATCCAAGTGTTAATGACGACGAAGTAATCGCTGGCTTTCAGCTCTTGGCCCGCAGCGAAGGAATCATCCCCGCACTTGAGTGCGCACACGCGGTTGCTTGGATTACTAAAGAGGCACCAAAGATTCAAGGTCAAACCGTTTTGATGAATTTGTCTGGTCGTGGCGACAAAGATGTGGCGCAGATGATGACAATTTTGGGTGAGTCGCTAGGTAAATAAATTGAATAATTCAAAATTCGGTGTGCTCGAAACAAAATTGCGAAGTTCGCGTGCCGAATCGCACAAAATATTGGTGCCTTATATAACAGGTGGATTAACGGGCTGGATAGATGCGATACGTTACGCAGCGGCAAATGGCGCAGATGCAGTTGAAATCGGTATTCCGTTTTCGGACCCAGTTATGGACGGGCCGGTGATTCAGCAGGCATCCGAAAAGGCTTTGCGCGATGGAGCGACTCCGACTTCGATCTTTCATGAGCTACGCAATGTCGATGTACAAATTCCATTAATTGTGATGTGCTATTACAACACAGTGTTTCGCGCTGGACACGAACGGTTTGCCAATGCGTTACGAGATGCAGGTGTGGTCGCAGCGATAGTTCCTGATCTTCCACTCGAAGAATCGCGTGAATGGTGTGATGCTGCAGACAAAACAGGTATCGAGACAATTATGTTGGCTGCTCCTACGGCGCCAGATGATCGACTGCCGCGAGTGGTTGCTCGTGCACGAGGATTTGTTTATGCAGTTGGTTTACTTGGAGTAACCGGCGAGCGCTCAGAATTGGCAGCGACTGCAATTTCTATGGCGACGCGGTTGAAGAAAATTACTGAGGTGCCAGTTCTTGTGGGTGTGGGTGTTTCGAATGCTCAACAGGCACAACAAGCGTGTGCAGTTGCAGATGGCGTAATTCAAGGGGCGTCAGTTGTGCGTCGGCTTTTAGATGAGGGGCCAGATTCGGTGGGGCAATACGTGGCTGAAGTGCGTGCTGCGATTGATAACTCGGTAGTCGCTTAACGCTAAATTATGACAGTGTCAGAATTTCCAACGCCGTCGTCGCTGATTCCGCATCGCCCGCCGTTTTTGTTTGTGGATCAAATCACGGCATTAGATCCTGGGAAGAGCGCAAGTGGTCTGTGGCACTTGACCGGAGATGAGTCGTTCTTTGCGGGGCATTTTGTTGGACGCGCAACTTTGCCCGGAGTATTGATGTGTGAAGCTATTGCTCAGGTTGGCGCGATAGCAATTCTCAGCGATGAAAAGTTTAAAAATAAATTGCCACTTTTCGGTGGCATTGACTCGGCACGTTTCAGACGGCAAGTTGTACCTGGTGACACACTTCAAATGTCAATGACACTTACGAAAATGTCGGCGCGGGCTGGTAAAGGTTCGGGTGTTGCAACGGTCAACGGTGAAGTTGCTTGCGAGTGCGAACTATTTTTTGTCGTAGTCGAATCGTAAGATTTTAATTCGCGTACGGCGCGATAATTATTGAACCGTTATGTCCACCGAATCCAAAATTATTTGAAATTGTTGGGCCAGGTTGCCATTGTCGTGCAACACCCGTAACTATGTCGACTGTCATGTCTGGGTCGATGACTGTTGTATTTGCAGTTGGTGGTATCAACTTATGTTCGAAAGAAAGTAAAACTGCTGCGGCTTCGAGTGCGCCTGCAGCACCAAGTGGGTGACCAGTCACACCCTTAATTGATGTCATTGGTGGAGGTGTAGCACCGAACACTTTTGTGATTGCTTGCGCTTCGGCAGCATCATTAAGTGGAGTAGAAGTTCCGTGGGCGTTGACTTGTTTAATGTCGCTGGGCAATAATCCTGCATCGGTTAGCGCAAGTTGCATGCAAGCAGCCGCGCCAGTACCGCCTGGCGATGGGGCAGTGATGTGGTGAGCATCTGCATTGCTGCCAGCACCAAGAATTTCACCATAGATAGTTGCGCCCCTTTTAATTGCTAGGTCGAGACGTTCAAGCACGAATACTGCGGCACCTTCTCCGAAAATGAAACCATCTCGCGTTGCATCAAATGGTTTGCTGACCATGGTTGTCGATAACGCGGTCATGTTCACAAAACCAGCAACCGCTGTTATTGTCACCGCCGATTCAGATCCGCCCGAAATAACGGCATCACATCGTCCCCATGCGATTTGTCTTGCGGCGTAACCCAACGCATGAGTTGCTGCGGCGCATGCTGTACAAATTGTTTCTGCGGGGCCTTGAAAACCGTAGCGCATCGAGATTGCTGCACCTGACGCGTTCGACATCATCATCGGAACCAAAAATGGTGAGACACGTCGTTCGCCTTTTTCGACACGAACAACAACTTGATCTTCAAGCGTACGCAACCCGCCGATGCCTGTGCCAAATATTGTGCCGATACGTGCTGGGTCGTAAGGCAGATCGCCGGATTGTTCAAGAGCCTCTTTGGCTGCTGCTAACGCGTATTGCTCGCAACGATCAGATCGACGCATTTCTTTTGGCCCTGCGAAATACGCAGATGCATCCCAGTTTTCGATTACGACTGTGTGCGAACCACTTAGACCAGGACCAAGAAGCCCCTTCCAAAAGTTTTGCTTGCCAATGCCACACGGCGCGACAACACCGTAACCAGTAATCGCAACTCGGTGTCCAGCGCCTTGCATTAAGTCAGCGCTTCAGATCGTCAGGAGACTTTCGAAGTTACGAGATTGAATGCTTTGCCGACTGTGTCGACACCTTCAAGATCGCTCTCCGGCACAGAAATGCCGAACTCTTCTTCGAGTGCCATCACGAATTCGACGAGGTCAAGACTGTCTGAGCCAAGGTCTTCTTTAAATTTTGCATCAAGTGTGACTTTTCCGGCGTCAACTGCCAAAACATCAATTGCACATTTTTTGAAACGATCAAATAGTTGTTGGTCCATGCGATAAGTCTAGTGCCCCATGCCGAGTCCGCCATCGACTGGGATTACTGCGCCAGTTATATACGCAGCATCTTGCGAAGCGAGAAATGCAACAACTCCTGCAATTTCTTGCGGTGTTGCAGTGCGACCTAATGGAACTGCGTCAATCATCTTGGCGCGTTGTTCATCGGTCATCGCAGCCGTCATGTCTGTTTCGACTGGACCAGGTGCCACCACGTTTACAGTTATCGAACGAGACCCGAGTTCGCGCGCGAGTGAACGGGCGAGACCGACTAATCCGGCTTTTGATGCTGCATAGTTGGCTTGACCAGCCGAACCAAGAAGCCCAACTACTGAAGACATCAAAATTATGCGACCTGATCGCGCGCGCAGCATTCCTTGTGTTGCCCGTTTGCAGACACGATACGCACCAGTCAAGTTTGCGTCAATCACCGAAGAGAAGTCGCTTTCGTTCATTCGAAGAAGCAACAGATCTTTAGTGATTCCAGCGTTTGAAACAAGAACTTGCACGGCCCCGAATTTTTCTTCAACGGCAGCGAAGGCCGCGTCTACTTCAGTCTGCGAAGTTACGTCACACTTGACAGCGAAAAAATCACCAGATGGCTTTGTGCTGTTGTAAGTGATTGCAACGTGGTCGCCGAGTTTCGCAAAATGTTGCGCACAGGCAAGGCCAATGCCTTTTGAGCCGCCAGTGATTAAAACAACGCGACTCATGGTTGCTTCCATTTTATAACCGCACTGGCAGCAGTCATACCTGCACCAAAGCCGACAAGCAATACATTGTCGCCAGTCTTAAGTCGACCGTTATCGGCCGCATCGAACAACGCCAGTGGAATAGACGCCGAAGATGTATTGCCGGTCTTGTTGCCGACCCACGAAGTTTTGCTCATCGGTATATCTAGGCGTTTGCAAGCCGCCTCGATGATTCGAATATTTGCCTGGTGGGGTGCGACAAGCGCGATGTCACTTGTTGTCAACCCCGCGGCCTTGAGTGATTTTTCGGCCGAGTCAACCATGATTCGTACTGCGCGACGAAAAACTTCTTTGCCTTCCATGTAAAGCGTTTTGCCGATGTCGGCGTACAAAAGATTTTCAAGCGAACCGTCAGCATCAATATCCCATCCGAGCAATTGACCAGGACCATCAGTTGCTTGTATCACCGCGGCACCAGAACCATCAGCAAATAAAATCGCTGTATTGCGATCGGTCCAATCTGTGATCCGCGACAATGTGTCGGTGCCGATTACTAAAATATTTCGCAATCCAATTGCGATTAATCCGTGAGCAGTGACGAGACCGTAAACAAAGCCTGAACATGCTGCATTCACATCAAAAGCGCCACAGCGAAGTCCGAGACCGTGTTGCACTGCGGCACTTGTTGCCGGCACAGTTCTGTCTGGGGTAGTGGTCGCAAGAATCAACGCATCAATACTTAACGGATCAACCCCAGACATCTCGAGTGCTTTGCGTCCAGATTCAATTGACAAACTTGCAGTCGTGCCACCCACGTGTCGTTGTTCGATACCGGTTCTTTCGCGAATCCATTCGTCAGAAGTGTCTAATGTTTTTGCTAGATCACTATTTGTGACAATCGTTTCTGGTAACGCTCTTCCCCAGCCGGTGATTACGCCGTTGATCGCAGAGTTTGGAATTATCGGCATTTAATAATTCTCAGATCGTTCTTAGCCAGGCGATGGGCTGATGCGCAGTAACTCGTTCACCTTCAACACTGATGAAGTTCTGCAAGACGCCGTCAAATAGCGAGCGAACTTCGTGACCGCCAACCATTCCAAGCACGTCTCCAACACTAATCAGTGCACCATCTCTGAGCGACGACTTGGGTGTGAACACTCCAGCACTCGGGCTCACAACTAAACGTTCAACTGCGAAAAGGTGTTCGCCCTCATGCAGGGTTGGTGTAGGTGTAACGCTTAAACCGATCCATTCAATTAATTTGTCAAGTTCATCTGGTGTTGAAATGCTTAAGGTGCGCGCATTAGTGAGAGTTCGTTTAGCCATTCCAGTGAGCACGCCGCCTGGTCCAAGTTCGACGAAGTTGTTGATCCCATGTTCTGCCATTGTTTGCAAACATTGTTTCCAACGCACAGGACTCGAAAGTTGCGCCGACAGCAGAGTTGACCACTCACTGCCGTGACTGTGGGCTTTGGCATCGACATTAGAAACAATCGGAACGTCAGTATCGCGGGGCTTAGCCGCCGCGATTGCGTCACGTAAACGATCTCGAGCACCACTCATATAAGGAGTATGAAACGCGCCAGAGACGGGCAGCGACATCACGCGCTTGGCACCGAGTTGTTTGGCATGTTCGGTTGCAAGTTCGACACCTGCAACAGAGCCCGCAATCACGACTTGACCCGGTGCATTGAAGTTCGCAACCCAAACGTCACTATCGGCTCGCCGACATGCAGTTTCGACATCTTCATCTTCGAGACCCAATACCGCCGACATCACACCCGGCGAAGATTGACCTGCATCGTGCATCGCCGATGCGCGCTCAATTACGAGTCTGATGCCATCATCGAAACCAAGCGCACCGTTTGCTGTTAGCGCTGTGTATTCACCCAGTGAATGTCCTGCGCAAAGACTCGGCTCAAAACCAAGGCGTTCAACTGCGTCGAGCACCATCAGACTTGAAACGAAAGTTGTAAGTTGGGCGTTACGCGTATCTTTTAAAGTCTCAGCATCTGCATTTAGCAACAACTCACCAATGTCGCGTCCGGCAATCTCTGAGGCTTCGTCTACGAGCTCCCAACTTTCGTGGCCAACCCAAGGTTGTCCCATGGCAGGGCGCTGTGATCCCTGACCAGGAAAGGTAAACGCAAGCATCGTGGTTTAGAGACCCTTCATTGTCTTGTTCATCGTAGAAGAATTATTCGCGATTACCTAAACATCAAAGCGTGTCGCCACTGTCAAGTGCTAGATACGCTTGATGCGCAAGCCCGGGTGGCGGAATGGCAGACGCGACGGACTCAAAATCCGTTATCTGAAAGGGTGTGTGGGTTCGACTCCCATCTCGGGCACTTCGCAACAAAAGTTGCTCAATACACTTATTTTATGACAGCGAACAGCATCAGTGAAAGATTCGTCGAGCGACGACTGCGCCGCGGTACTCAGACGATGCGTGAGTTACGTGATCAACTAAAAATTACCGATGAGCAACTTGAGTTTTTTTCGGATGAGGCTCGCGATAAAGAAGTCAGAGCGATGGTGGCCGAGACCCCAGATTCGGCGCTCGAACATCATCAGGCGCAGCAACACTTAGAAGTTTTTCAGCGACATCATGACTATCTCGTTTCGGCGATCGCCGAACATGAAGCACGGCAAGACCAGTTACTAGATAAGTTGACTGATTAATCTATGGCGACACGTATTGTTATTGCAGAAGATGAAGCAATAATTCGTTTAGATCTGCGTGAGACTCTTGAAGAAGAGGGATATCAAGTTGTCGGAGATTGCGGTCGCGGTGACGAAGCGGTTGAACTTGTTAAAAATCAAAAACCCGATGTTGTGATATTAGATATCAAGATGCCAGTAATGACCGGACTTGAAGCAGCCAAGTTAATAGCCGATACAAAAATTTGCCCGATAGTTATGTTGACGGCATTTAGCCAGCGCGAGATAATCGAACAAGCCCGCGATGCAGGCGCTCTTGCATATCTTGTCAAGCCATTTCAGAAATCTGATTTGGTTCCGGCAATCGAGTTGGCGATTGCTCGTTTTGCTGAGATGCGGGCTTTGACAGGCGAAGTAGCAGCGCTTGGCGCCCAACTTGAGGTTCGCAAACTTGTGGACCGAGCCAAAGGAATTTTAATTGACAAACATTCAATGAGCGAAAATGACGCTTTTGCTTTTATTCAAAAACTAGCGATGTCCGAAAGAACCAAGATGGGTGAGATTGCCGAGCGGATAATCGCTGGATCACTGCGTCCATAAGTTATGAAATTGATGGCCCTTGATGGCAACTCGTTGGCGTATCGCGCCTTTTTTGCGCTGCCGACCGACATGGTCACAGCCAATGGGCAGGTGACGAATGCTATTTATGGTTTCACTTCGATGCTGTTGACGCTGTTGCGCGATCATAAACCAGAGGGTGTGATTGTTGTTTTTGATAGAAAAGAAAAAACATTCAGACACATTGCTGCGCCTGAATATAAAGCACAGCGCGAAGCGCAACCCGATATTTTGTATCAACAACTTGATTTGATTCGCGAACTTCTTGCGACTATGGGTGTTGTCGCAATTGACGCCGCTGGGTTTGAGGGTGACGATTTAATCGCAACGATTGCGCAAAAAGCCGAGCAGGCGGGCGACGAGTTGATTATTGTTACTGGAGACCGAGACAACTATCAACTTGTTTCTGACCCACTGATTCGCGTTTTGTACAACAAACGAGGTGTCAGTGATTATGCACTTTATGACGAGGCAGGTATTTTCGAGCGAACTGGCGTGACGCCGAAGCAATACGCAGACTATGCGGCTTTGCGTGGAGACCCGAGCGACAATCTAGATGGAGTGCCGGGTGTAGGTGAAAAGACTGCAGCAAAATTAATCACCAAATATTTAACGCTTACCAATATTTTTGATCATGCCGACGAGCAGACACCGAAACTTAAACAGGCGCTTCATGAAAATCGAGATCGTGTAATCAGAAATGCCGAATTAATGGTGCTGCGGCGCGACGCACCCGTCGAAATAGATATTCACCAGTCAGTGCCAAATCCGAGACTTGATGATGTGAAAAAAATGTTCGGATTATTTGAGTTTCGTACGATGAACGCTAGGTTTCTTGAGGCGATAAAACATTTTCCGATTGATTTGGCTGGATTAACTGAATCAACCGACTCGGTGACCGCTGCTGCTGCGCCAGCAAATGTCGGCAGCACATTAAAGCCGGTTGTTTCAACTTGCGATTCTGTCGAAACTGCAATCTCGGCATTGACAAGCAACAAAGTCAGCGAAATAGCAGCAGCATGGGTGGGCGAAGTTGGAAGATCTGAACTACTTGGTTTGGCAGTTGTAACCGACTCTAGCCATAGTGCGGTTAGTTGGATAAGCAAATCGCTGCTGCTCAATTCTGATGTTAAAAAAATACTGCTATCTGATTGGCAATTTCGCGGGCACAATGTCAAACCATTGCTCAGAAGTTTGCTCAGTCTTGGGATTGATTTGAAATGCATGGTTCTTGACACTGCAATTGCCGCATATTTACTTGATCCGTCAGAGGCTCGTTATGAAATCAAAGAAGTCGTCGCAAGATATGTTGGGCTTGAATTTGCCGCGACTACTACAGGTGTTGATGATGGTCAATTAAATTTCACGGCAACTGATACAGAGTCTGCCTCAAGCATTGTTGCGGCAAACACCGCACTAGGTGTCGCGTTTGTAGCGAAATCTTTGACAGATGCTCTTGCGAGTCAAAAACTAACTTCGCTTTATTCTGACATTGAGCACCCGTTGGTTCGCGTTCTCGCCAAGATGGAGCATCTAGGCGTTCTTGTTGACGTCAAACAACTCAATGCGATTAACGATCGCCTGACAGCCGAGTGTCTTAAATTGACAAAACAACTACACCAGGTTGCTAATCAAGAGTTCAATCTCAACTCACCACTACAACTGCGTAAAATTTTATACGAAGATAAAAAATTAACACCGGGCAAGAAAAACAAAACAGGCCCATCTACCGACGCGGCAACTCTCGAGAAACTAAAAGATCAATGGCCAGAATTCATTGAACCTTTGCTTGAATACCGAGAGGTAGAAAAACTGCGTTCAACTTATGGAGAAGGATTGCTCGGCGTCGTCGACACCGATAAGCGAATTCATGCAACGTTTAATCAGACGGTTGCACGCACTGGGCGCTTAAGTAGCGATCAACCTAACCTGCACAATATTCCTGTGCGTAGTGAACAAGGAAAGGTCTTTCGCACAGCTTTCATTCCGCGGAGCGGTACAAAGTTTTTAGTGGCCGACTATAACCAAATCGAACTGCGTTGCATAGCTCACTTGGCAAACGATCCTGGTTTGATAGACGCGTTCAACAAGAATATTGATGTTCATAATGTGACCGCAGCAAATGTTTTTGGCGTGGCAGTCGACAAAGTAACAAGTGAGCAACGATCAAAAGCCAAAATGGTTTCATATGGATTGGCGTATGGCATGGAGGCCTATGGTCTGGCTCAACGTCTAGCAATCGGGGTAAGCGAAGCGAGTGAAATTTTGGATGCTTATTTTTCTGCGTTTCCGCGAGTAAAGAAGTACATGGATGAAACTGTTGAAGAGGCCAGAAAACGTGGCTACACCGAAACATTGTTTGGTCGCCGAAGAACGATTCCGGAGTTACAAAATCCGAATTTTCGAATTAGACAAATAGGCGAGCGACAGGCGATGAACTCGGGGATACAAGGTTTGGCTGCAGATATTTTTAAAGTCGCTCTTGTGCGTATTGACGCGGCACTTGAGACTGCCAACTTTGAGTCGCAATTGGTATTACAAGTTCACGATGAGGTGATTGTTGAGGCAGTCGCCAGTGAGGCAGAAACTGTCGAAAAACTAGTGCGCGAGACAATGTGCGCCGCGGCGAAACTTGCCGTGCCACTCGAGGTCAACCTCGCATGGGGGGACACCTGGGCCTCAGCAAAATCGTGAACTCATCAGCCAAATACTGATTAGAAGGGTAGGCTGACTCGTCCTATCCAACTCTCCTATCCACCTCTCCTATCCACCGAAAGTAACACTTGTGTCAACCGATCAAATGATGGCGTCGCCCGAAATGGGAACCTTCGACGCAGAAGGCAATTACACCCCTCGAAAAGTAACTGAGCGAGACGTTTCGTTTGCAGACTCAATTAACGAGACGATGGTCGAACTTAAAGAAGGAAAGCTAGTCACCGGAACAGTCGTGCGGATCACCCGCGATGAAGTTCTCGTTGAGATTGGCTACAAAACAGAAGGCGTAATTCTCAATCGCGAGCTTTCAATTCGTCAAGATGCTGATCCAAATACGATCGTCAAGTTGGGCGAGAAGATTGAAACATTAATTCTCACTCTCGAAGACAAAGAAGGTCGTCTGTTGCTTTCGAAGAAACGCGCACAATATGAGCGTGCGTGGGGCGACATTGAAACAATCAAGAACAATGATGGAACAGTCGAAGGTGTCGTAATCGAAGCCGTCAAGGGTGGTTTGATTGTTGATATCGGTTTGCGTGGCTTCTTGCCAGCATCACTTGTTGAGTTGCGTCGTGTGCGTGACTTGGCACCATACATTGGTCAGCGCATTACGGCAAAGATTCTTGAACTAGATCGTCAACGCAACAACGTCGTGCTGTCACGACGAGTATTGCTTGAGCAAAATCAAAAAGGATCGCAGACCGACTTCCTCGACAAACTTACAATCGGCGAGATTCGTACTGGCCGTATTTCGAGTGTCGTAGCGTTCGGCGCCTTTGTTGATCTTGGTGGCATGGATGGATTGATTCACGTTTCTGAATTGTCATGGAAGCATGTTGACAATCCAAGTGCTGTTGTCAAGATTGGTGATGAAGTTTCGGTGAAGGTTCTTGAAGTCGACCGCGAACGCGATCGCATCAGCCTCTCGCTCAAAGCAACACAGCAAGATCCATGGCAAGAGTTCGCTTCGAGTCACCAAGTTGGTCAACTCGTTTACGGACGTGTTACGAAGCTTGTTCCATTCGGCGGATTCGTACAAGTCGGAGACGGAATCGAAGGTCTCGTGCATATTTCTGAGATGTCAACGCATCACGTTGAGGCGCCAGAGCAAGTAGTCACCCCGAGCGAAGAACTTTGGGTGAAGATTATTGATCTTGACCTTGCACGTCGGCGAATTAGTTTGTCGATTAAGCAGGCTGCTGAGGGTGGAGAATTGGCCGAAGAATATCGTGGCCAGTTTCAAACTGATGAGCAAGGCAATTGGGTGAGTGGCGACGATTCAACTCGCGAGGCTGCGTGGGCCGAGTTCTTTGATCCAAACGCTGCTCCAGCTGCTGATGCTGCAACTCAACCTGCAGAAGCAGAAGAATCAACAACTTCAGAAGAACCAAGCGCAGGCTGATAAAAATTCGGTTTGTTTGGTGAGTCTCCGATGATTCTCATTGGGTTAACTGGCGGTATTGGTTCTGGCAAGTCCGAAGTCTCAGCGTTGTTAACTCAACGTGGGGCAATAGTGATCGACGCAGATCTAATTGTGCGTGAATTACAACAACCTGGGCAGCAGGCGTTTATCAAAATTGTTGAGATGTTCGGTAGCAGTGTCGTTGCTGCTGACGGGACTTTGAATCGGCCCGCGATCGCTGCAGAAGTTTTCAAAGATAAACAGGTATTGCAGAAACTTAACGACGTTGTTCATCCGTTGGTGCGTGAAGAGATGAATCTTCGAATTGAAAGTCACCGAAACTCTGACAAGGTTATCGTTTTAGATATTCCGTTACTTGTTGAAAATCCACGTAAAGGATTAGATGGAGTATTGGTCATTGATCTTGATTCAGAAATCGCCGTTTCGCGCCTCGTTGAACAACGCAAGATGACGGCTGATGACGCGAGAGCTCGCGTTAATGCCCAGTCAACACGCGAGCAACGTCTTGCCATCGCAAATCATGTGATCGACAACTCTGGCGATCGAGTCGCTCTCGAGCAACAAGTCAAAACTGCATGGTCGTGGATAACGTCACTCAAATGACAGAACGAAAGTTCGTAGTTGAATCAGAGTTCAAACCTGCCGGAGATCAGCCACAGGCGATCGCCAAACTTGCCGAGGGTGTAAATAGAGGTGATCGGTTTCAGACCCTCTTAGGAATTACTGGTTCTGGAAAATCGGCGACAATCGCCTGGACGATTGAGCAGATTCAAAGACCTACTTTAATTCTTGCCCCAAATAAATCTCTTGCGGCGCAGTTGGCTCAAGAAATGCGTGAGTTCTTTCCGAATAATCGAGTCGAATATTTCGTTAGTTACTACGACTATTACCAGCCCGAGGCCTACATCGCATCTAGCGATACTTTTATTGAAAAAGACTCATCGATCAACGATGAGATAGATCGTCTGCGACATTCCGCAACTGCGGCGTTGTTGACTCGTCGAGACACGATAGTTGTTGCATCTGTGAGTTGTATTTATGGAATGGGTGATCCCGGTGAATATCGGGGCAATTTGCTTGAACTGCATGTTGGTGTTGACTATGACCAACGAAGCATCTTGGCACGGCTAGTCGGTTTGCAATACGACAGAAATGATCTGACACTTGGGCGCGGCAACTTTCGTGTGCGCGGTGACACGATTGAAGTTCATCCGGCCTATGAAGAAACTGTCACACGTTTCGAAATGTTCGGTGACACAGTAGAGCGAATCACAGTTGTAGACCCAGTAACTGGCGAAACACTTCGTGATCTAACCGAAGTTGTCGTTTTTCCGGCGACCCACTATGTCGCAGGCGAAGAACGAATGCGCGTGGCGATGGGTCGAATAGAAATCGAATTGGCGGCTCGTCTGAAAGTTTTTGAGGCAGAGGGCAAACTTCTTGAAGCCCAACGCATTCGCATGCGAACGATGTTTGATCTCGAGATGATGAAAGAAGTCGGTTATTGCAACGGAATTGAAAATTACTCGATGCATATTGATGGACGTAGTCCAGGTGAGCCACCATTTACATTGTTGGACTACTTTCCAAAAGATTTTCTATTGGTGATTGACGAGAGCCACGTCGCAGTGCCACAGTTGCACGGACAATTTGCTGGAGACCGAAGTCGCAAGCAAACACTGATCGAACATGGTTTTCGCTTGCCGTCTGCAATAGATAACAGACCACTGCAATTTGAAGAGACGATGGAGCGACTGAATCAATGTATTTTTCTATCGGCAACGCCCGCGAAGTTTGAATTGGCGCTTAGCGATCAGGTTGTTGAGCAAATCGTTCGGCCAACCGGATTGATCGACCCAGAGGTGATAGTCAGGTCAACGAAAGGTCAAATAGATGATTTAATCGAGATGATTAAATCTAAAACTGCACAAGGCGACCGAACGCTAGTTACGACGCTGACAAAAAAGATGGCTGAAGATCTATCAGAATATTTAATCGAGCAAGGTTTGCGAGTGCGTTACCTACATTCAAATATCGACACGATTGAACGAATCGAAATTTTACGAGCATTGCGACTGGGTGAGTTTGACGTTTTGGTAGGCATCAACCTGTTGCGTGAGGGTTTAGACCTACCAGAAGTTTCTCTCGTTGCGATATTAGACGCAGACAAGCAGGGCTTCTTGCGTAGTCAGACTTCATTGATTCAAATGATTGGTCGTGCAGCACGAAACGTTGACGGCCAAGTTGTGATGTATGCCGACAATCGCACTCCTGCAATGGAGTTTGCAATCTCCGAAACTCAACGGCGTCGTGAGCGACAAATCGCATATAACGCCGAACACGGAATCAACCCTCAAACAGTGCGTAAAGCAATCGGGGACATCCTCTCGCTTCTTCGGCCTGCCTCGGCAGGTGCAAGTGGTGCACCGTACCCAGGCAAAGGAAAACGCAAAGATCACGAGAGAGACAAGGTTGTTCGCGAACTTCGAGCCCTGCCTGATGATGAGTTGGCGCGTTTGATTCAGACCCTTGAGGAAGAAATGAATCAGGCGGCTGAAGAATTGCGTTTCGAATATGCCGCAAGACTTCGTGACGAAGTGAAAGAACTGCGTCGCGAACTACGCGATGCCCACTAACACTTTGTAGCCTGCCTGTGATGGCTAATCAAATTATCGTGCGGGGCGCTCGAGAACACAACCTAAAAAACATCAGCGTTGAGTTGCCGCGAGACAAATTAGTTGTGATCACTGGGCTCTCTGGCTCGGGAAAATCAAGTTTGGCGTTTGACACGATCTATGCCGAGGGGCAAAGGCGTTATGTCGAATCTTTGAGTTCATATGCACGTCAGTTCTTAGGACAAATGGATAAACCCGATGTCGATTTGATTGACGGTTTGTCACCGGCGATTTCGATAGATCAAAAGTCTTCTTCGCGCAATCCACGTTCAACAGTCGGCACGATCACTGAGGTATATGACTATTTAAGATTGTTGTATGCGCGAATTGGCGCACAGCATTGTCCAAAAGATATGACGAGACTGTCGCGACAGACTCCGCAACAGATTGTTGATCGTATTCTTAAGTTTCCAGAAGGAACTCGATTTCAAGTTCTTGCCCCTGTAGTTCGAGGACGTAAAGGTGAGTACGACACGTTGCTTCAAGAACTTTCGTCGCAAGGTTTCTCGCGCGCTCGGGTTGACGGTGAGGTTGTCGAAATAAATGAGTTTTTAAAAAAGCAAAAACGGTTGGCTAAATACGAGCAACACCAAATTGACATCATTGTTGATCGTTTGATTCGCAAAGACGGAATCGTCCGTCGGCTTACAGATTCGCTTGAAACTGCCTTGCGTTTAGCCGATGGAGTTGCAGAAATAGAGTTAGTCGAAGGTGGCGAGCCGATTACGTTCAGTCAGCACTTGGCTTGCCCAAAATGTGGCACCAGTTATGACGAACTTGCTCCGCGAAATTTCTCGTTCAATTCACCGTATGGGGCTTGCGAGACTTGTTTAGGACTCGGCACGAAATACGAAGTCGATGTCGAACTTGTCGTACCTGACCCAAACTTGAGTATCAACGATGGTGCTATCGCGCCGTGGCGTTCTGCTCACACACAATATTTCACTCGAATGTTAGAAGCGGTTGCCGATCGCTTTGAGATCGATTTAGATAAAAAGTGGTCGAAACTTTCTGCGAAGGCACAAAAAATTGTGATGAACGGTGTTGATGACAACATGATGGTCAAGTATCGAAATCGTTATGGTCGAACTCGCGAATACAGCACCTCTTATGAGGGCGTTATCCCATGGATAAAGCGCCGTCACGAAAGTGCCGAAAGCGATCATTCTCGAGAGCAATTTGAAAGTTATATGCGCGAGGTGCCGTGCCCGGCCTGTAAGGGTGCAAGATTAAAGCCTTCGTCGCTGGCTGTGCTTGTAGATGGCAAACACATCTCTGAGGTCTGCAATATGTCGATCGGAGAATCGGCGAAGTTCTTAGAAACATTTGATATGAGTGATCGAGATCGGATGATCGCTGAGCGAATCACTAAAGAGATTAATGCTCGTCTGGGTTTTCTATTAGATGTCGGTCTTGATTATTTGACGCTTTCTCGTGCTGCAGCGACATTGGCTGGTGGCGAAGCGCAACGAATTCGCTTGGCGAGTCAAATCGGCTCGGGGCTAGTTGGCACGCTTTACGTTTTGGATGAGCCGAGTATTGGTTTGCATCAGCGTGACAATCATCGTCTGATTGAAACTCTGCAACGTTTGAGAGATCTAGGCAACACCGTAATTGTGGTTGAACACGATGAAGACACGATCAGGTCGTGTGACTGGTTAGTTGATATTGGCCCTGGCGCCGGTGAACATGGTGGCCAAGTTGTCTATAGCGGTCCAGTCAGTGGTGTATTGAAAGTTAAAGACTCAATAACGGGCCAGTATCTCTCAGGTGCACGAACCGTAGCGATTCCTGCGATGCGCAGACTGCCGAATAAAGAATTTCTAACAATTCGCGGAGCGCGTGAACATAACTTAAAAAATTTAAATGTCAAGATTCCTCTCGGCTGTTTTGTCGCAGTTACTGGCGTATCTGGCAGCGGAAAGAGCACTTTGATTCGCGACATCTTGTTGCCTTCATTAATGCAAAAAATTTACAAATCAAAAGATGCGCCAGGTCGTCACACAGGTGTCGACGGCATTCAGCATCTTGACAAGGTGATCGATATGGATCAATCACCAATTGGTCGAACGCCAAGATCGAATCCGGCAACTTATACGGGCGTATTCGACGACATTCGAAAATTATTTGCCTCAACTCCTGAGGCAAAAGTGCGCGGTTATATGCCTGGTCGGTTTAGTTTTAATGTTCCTGGTGGCCGATGCGAAGCATGTTCTGGTGATGGAACATTAAAAATTGAAATGCATTTCTTGCCCGATGTTTATGTGCCTTGCGAAGTTTGTAAAGGAGCAAGATATAACCGCGACACCCTTGACATCACATTTAAGGGCAAGAACGTTGCAGATGTTTTAGATATGCCGATCTCTGACGCTGTTGATTTTTTTTCGAATCAACCGAGAATTTCTCGACATATGCAAACATTCGTCGACGTTGGTCTTGGCTATGTCAGACTCGGACAATCTGCCCCGACTCTTTCGGGCGGAGAGGCTCAACGAGTGAAACTCGCGAGCGAACTTGCCAAACGAAGCACCGGTCATACGATTTATTTGTTGGACGAACCAACGACTGGTTTGCATTTTGAAGACGTTCGAAGATTATTGATCGTCTTAGCAAGACTCGTAGATCAAGGCAATACTGTTTTGGTTATTGAGCACAACTTAGATGTGATTAAGACGGCTGATTGGATTATCGATCTTGGACCGGAGGGGGGCAACGCAGGTGGCATGGTTGTTGCTGAAGGTTCGCCAGAGATAGTTGCAAAGATTGATGCTTCGCATACGGGTAGGTATTTGGCCAAGATCCTTTCAATTGAAACAACTAAGTCTGTTAAGAAAACTAAGACCCTTACGAAGAAAAAATAGACTACGCATATATGCAACGTCCGAGCGGTGTAATTCCGGATACGCCGGGCTCATATCAATTCAAAGATGTGCATGGACGCGTGATTTATGTTGGCAAGGCAAAAAATCTTCGGTCTCGCTTAAATAGTTACTTTGCAAGTCCAGAAACTTTGCACCCTCGCACTCTGAACATGGTCACAACTGCGACAACTGTCGAGTGGATCGAAGTACGAAACGAAATCGAAGCGCTAATTCTCGAGCACAGCCTGATCAATCGCTATGCACCTCGCTTCAACATTCGGTTGCGTGACGACAAGAGTTATCCATTTTTGGCGGTGACCACAGACGAGCAATGGCCGCGAGCAATGGTGATGCGTGGTCGCAAACGAAAGGGGACTAGATATTTTGGTCCGTATCCACACCCGTGGGCGATTCACGAAACTTTAGATTTGTTATTGCGAACGTTTCCAGTTCGTACTTGTTCTCCGGCCACATTTAAACAACACGAACGCCTCGGTCGACCGTGTCTTTTGTTTCATATCGAAAAGTGCTCTGGTCCATGTGTCGGAAACGTCTCTGCCGAAAAATATGCAGAACATGTCAAAGATTTTCTGGATGTAATGGATGGTGAAAGTGATGATGTCTGCGCACGCCTTGAAACTGAGATGGCCGCGGCATCAAAAGCCCAAGAGTTTGAGCGTGCAGCCCGATTGCGTGATCAACGCGAGGCAATCAACTTGGCCCTTGAACGACAACAGATGGTCGGCGAGCGCAGCGAAGATATCGACGTAATTGGAGTTGCTGAAGATGAGTTCGAGGCTGCAGTACAGGTTTTTTATGTGCGCAAAGGACGAGTTGTAGGTAGAAAAGGTTTCGTTGTAGACAAGGTCGAAGAAGTAACGAGTGCAGGCTTAGCGAGTCGAGTGATTGAGCGCTTATACGACGAGTCACCGATACTCGGAGTGCCAAAGATGGTGATTGTGCCCGTCGAACCCGAAGAAGTTCAAGTGCTCGAACAATGGCTGACCTCGTTGCGAACATCGCTTGTAGAGATTCGAGTTCCACAGCGCGGTGATAAGCGTGAGTTGCACGAACTTGTAACGCAAAATGCTCGTGAAGAGTTAAATCGTCATCGCCTTCGACGGGCTTCTGATCACACAGCAAGATCGCGTGCACTGACTGAGTTGCAGGACTTGTTGCACCTACCTGAAGCTCCGCTTCGAATTGAGTGTTACGACATGGCCCATCTACAAGGCACCGACTATGTCGGCTCAATGGTTGTTCTCGAGGACGGCTTGCCAATGAAGCGAGAATATAGAAGATTTAAAGTCAAAAATGTTCCAGGCAATGATGATTATGCAGCAATGCGCGAAGTTCTAACACGACGATTGAAAGCATATATTTCTGAGCGGGATCAACCAGTCAACGAACGTGGTGAGCGACCTGGCAAATTTTCGTACGCACCACAGTTGTTGTTGGTTGATGGAGGCAAAGGTCAACTTAGTGTTGCCGAGCAAGTTGTTCGCGAACTTGGCTTAGAAAATGAAATACCAGTTGCTTCATTGGCGAAACGTTTTGAAGAAGTTTTTATTCCGGGAAGCTCTTCGCCAGTTGAGATTCCGCGTGGTAGTGACGCACTATTTATGTTGCAAGTAATTCGCGACGAGGCTCATCGTTTTGCTAATCGGTTTCATCGTGAGTTGCGTGGCAAACGAATGACCTCAAGCACTTTGGATGGAATCGCAGGGCTTGGTGCCGCAAGAGCAAAAAAACTTGTTAAGGCTTTGGGCAGTGTCACCGCAGTCAAGCAAGCAACTCGAGAAGATCTCGCATTGTTGACTTGGTTACCGAGTGGTGTTGCTGATGCTATTTATCAGCGCTTTCACTCGTCATAAAAAACGGCACCCGTTAGATAGCCTTATTAGTAGTGGCTGACATTCTGTTGATTACTGGGCTTTCTGGCGCAGGACGGTCGCAGGCCGCCGATGACCTCGAAGACCTCGGCTGGTTCGTTGTTGACAACATGCCGACTGAATTGATCGACAAGGTTGTCGAGATTGCGTCGGTGGGCTCGACATTGTCAAAACTTGCATTGGTCGTTGGCACTACAACTGCTCAGCGAAACGTGATAGATGTTTTAAAAAAACTCAGGCTCACCAGTCACCGTGTTCGGTTGTTGTACTTAGATGCGACGACAGCCGAGTTGGTTAAGCGATATGGTGCGACACGACGAAAGCATCCGCTGGCAGTAGACCACTTGGGTGTCGAGCAGGCAATTGCACAAGAACGTGTTCTGCTTGAAACAGTCAAAGGTGAAGCCGATTTAGTTATTGATACTTCTAATCTCACAGTGCATCAACTTAAATCGAAGATCGGTGAAATATTCGCTGCCGGCGAGCAAGGCGACGCGATGCAGGTTTCGGTTGTCTCATTCGGTTATAAACATGGCTTGCCAACTGATGTCGATCTTGTTTTTGATGTGCGTTTTTTACCGAACCCACACTGGGATGAAAAACTAAGGCCCTTCACAGGTCTTGAAGCACCCGTGCGTGATTACGTGATGTCCCACGAAGTCTCGCGTTCGTTTCTCGCTCAATTATTTTCGATGTTGACCACGCTATTGCCGGCTTACAAAGCAGAAGGTAAAAGTTATTTAACGATTGCCATTGGTTGTACAGGTGGACATCATCGGTCGGTTGTAATTGCCGAGCAAATCGTTCAGTGGCTGACCGACAACGGACAACACCCAAGGGTTACTCATCGCGACATTCTGCGGGTCGACTCTGGGCACTAAGGTTTGGGCATGACAATTCGCGTAGGAATCAACGGCTTTGGCCGAATCGGTAGAAATTTTTATCGAGCAATAAAACAAACTGGTCAAGATATAGAAATTGTTGCGGTCAATGATTTGGGTTCGCTCAAGACAATGGCGCATCTTCTTAAATACGACTCAGTATTAGGTGTATTGCCAAACACGATTTTTGCTACCGATGACGGAATCAGCATTGACGGCAAAATCCTTAAAGTTCTGTCAAAGCGTGACCCAAAAGATTTGGGTTGGGGCGATCTTGGAGTAGATCTCGTGATTGAATCCACAGGGTTCTTTACAGATCGCGATAAAGCCTCGGCTCACTTAGAAGCAGGGGCACCGTGTGTGATTATCTCTGCGCCCGCCACCAATGCTGATGCAACTTTTGTATACGGCGTCAACCACCAAGATTTTGATCCAAAAAATCACAAAGTAGTTTCGAATGCCAGTTGCACGACGAATTGTTTCGTGCCGATGGTCAAAGTTCTAGATGATGCATTCGGCGTCGAAAATGGTCTGATGACTACGATCCATGCATACA
>ERZ889217.427-NODE-427-length-26130-cov-11.163682_pt1 | contig 26130 bp, 21 predicted proteins | sample MGYA00521098_ERZ889217 | MGnify/ENA primary metagenome ERZ889217 (study PRJEB32303, sample SAMEA104408613) | aquatic metagenome | biome: Brackish water; feature: Pelagic; material: water | place: Baltic Sea | collected 2014-06-10T22:04:00 | depth 2,362 m ... | reverse complement strand
ACGATATTCAAACCAACCCTGAGACGTATCGAAATTCGTCTGGCGTGATTGAACAAATTTTGCCGATTGATAAAATTGATATGCAGACTGGATTGCGATCGGGAATGCAGATTCGCACTTCGACAAATGATGGTGCTTCGTGGACCGACTTGAGTGAACTAAGTTTCTTCGCCGCAGACCCTGACCGTCTCGACCTCACAAACGGCGATTCGCTTTTGGCTTTTGGTAATTTTGATCATCGCCAGGGTGGACTCCTCGGGGTCACCAAGAAAATTTCAACAAATTACAAAGCGAGTCGCACCGAAAAAGGAATTGAAAGCGTTACTTGGGTGATCAGTGGTGCCGCACAGTCAGCGATCAAGATAAAAAATCTTTGTCAAGATAAAGATTTGACTTCTTCGGTCAAGTTTGCAACTAGCGGATCAAATATTACGGCGACATACACTGCCGATGCTGGTGGCAGAGGCAATAGTTGCGTATATGCACTGATCGGCGCCGAGCAAGCCATTAAATAAAACGTCGCGAATTATGGTGCGACAGTTGTTGCAGGGATTGTTGTTGTTTCACTTGGCAAAGTAGTTGTTGCTGCTGGCGCGGTTGTGGCGACAGTTGTTGTTGTAGTAGTTGGCGTTGTGGCGATGATGTATCGGTCGTACAAACTTTTTGCAAGTGACCGATATAAATCTGCTCTTATCCCATAACCAGTTCGAGTTAAATGAACTTTGTCAAACGCCATCCATTTGGGGTTTTTAGCGATCGCGGTGTACCAGTCTTCAATTATTAAATTTGGGTACTCAGGTGCAAGACGAACAAGAACCTTGTTAAATAACACGCTACGTTTCGCTATTGCCGGGGTGTCGCGACGGTTGACAGTTAGCCAAGTGACTGGCACATTGCCGATTGTTTTTAGTAAGTCACGAATCACGATCTCATAAGACGACTTTTTGGTTTCGATCGCAACATCATTGCTGCCCAGCGCAACAATCACTGCATCGACTTTTAGACCACTTGCGGCAAGTTTGAGAAAACTTTTAACACCTGACATTCGTGTTGACAAATTAGGTTTCGGAAAAGCAACTCGTCGCGAATACTGTCCATCGATCACAACCGTCTTCCACTGAGCATCACTAGCGATCAACCTCTGCGCTTTTGCGAAATATTCGGTGCCCCAAGTGATGCTGTCACCAAGAACCAAAATTGACGGACCTGCATTCGGCTTAAACGGTGTGCTGCTGCCGTATCCAACCGAAACAACAAGCGCAATTGAGACGAATAGTAATTTTCGGATAAGAGATTTATTGTTTTGAGTTCGACGCATCAGTAAGTTGGGTCTCCCCAGATTCGAAACAGCAGAGAAGGCCCGGCTAGTTCTAATATTTCGTTTTGACGAAGGACGCAAGCTTGTCCTTGGCGCAGTGAGCCTGCGTTGCCGTGAGCGCATAAATATATTTCTACTTCGTGTTCGGCAGTTACAGACATGGCTCTTTTCACATTGATTCTTTGCACACTAAATGGCGCACTCGGTATCTCGTAGATCACAGCATCGCCCGAAGTTGTAGGTGGCGTCACTGATCTTGGTGATTCTGCAGCGAAATTCGCAGTATCGAAAAACTCGTCCATGTCGATGTGTTTTTGCGTGAATGCGGCTCGCATCACATTGTCACTACTTGGCATTACCTCAACAGCAACACCACTTAAATACGAATGCACGTTGCCGGGCTCTAGAAAAATGGCTTCACCTGGTTGCAACACGACATGATTCATCAACAAGGCAACGAGAATGCCGCCAGAGTCTGGATACAAACTCGCCAGCAACTGCAGGTGTCTCGGCAGATTTGGCGGCGTTTTGTGTGACTTTTGATCGAGTGCCCACCGAATGGTCTTTTCTAATCCGCCAAGTTTTAAATGTCGGGCAAGTTCGATCCAGCCGTTTTGCTCGGCACGATTAAGAGACTCGGTTATGGTTGCAAATCCGCACAGCATTTCGAAATCTGAAAGTGCGCACAACAACTCTGGTTTGGCAGTCTGATCTCGATATACGCGATTGTCTGCAGTGCGATCGATGCCGAGACTATTCTCGCGAGCAAAACCTGCGAGAGCCTGCGAAGTTGTCGGATGCGTTTGTAGCGATAGTGGTTTGGCTACGGCAATTAACTTGACAAGAAACGAAAGTTCACCCACAACATTTTTTAAAGGGGATATACCGTTGCCGGTTTGCAGAGTGGCTTGGCCATCTGGGTGTGTGCCGAACCAAAGTTCGGCCCATGGTTTTGCATCGCGTGGCAAACCAAGTAGATCTGGCAACGCAGTGAAATCTCCCCAGTCGTAGTTCTTTATTGCTGGGTTAAGAATCGCGGTCATTATCAGCCCAGACGATTTCTAATTTGTAGGCATCGCAGCAATGTGGTTGGCTGCATCTTTGATTGCAATTTCACTTGAAGTTCCGGCACGACGGTCACGCACTTCGACAACACCGTTGGCCACACCGCGTCCAGCGATAACGATTCGTGGTGTGCCGATAAGTTCAGCGTCTTTGAATTTAACACCAGGCGAAACACCTTTGCGATCGTCAAGTAACACGGTCATATGTTGGGTATGCAAAGCAGTTGCCAGTTCTTCGGCGACAGTCGAAGTTTCGTCACCTGGTTTGCCTGCGATAACAATGTGCACATCGGTTGGTGCAACTGCTGCGGGCCATTTCAAACCAATTTCGTCGTGATTTGCTTCGGCAATTGCAGCAACAGCACGCGAAACTCCGATGCCGTACGAACCCATTGTCACAACTTGCGATTTGCCGTTTTGGTCGAGCACTGTTAGCCCGAGTGCTTCGGCATATTTGCGACCGAGTTGAAACACATGGCCGATTTCAATGCCACGACGAATTTGTAAATCTGCGCCGCACTTCGGACACGCGTCACCATCTCGCACGTCAGCGGCGTCAACTATGCCGTCGCTCATAAAATCTCGGCCGTATACGAGACCTGCAACGTGACGACCTGGCGCGTTTGCGCCAGTGATCCACGCACTACCGATGGCGATACTGCGATCGAGCAAATATTTTATGCCACTTACATTTTTTAAACCGAGCGACTGGGGCCCGATATAGCCTTTGACGAGATTTTTGTCGGCAGCGAAATCGGCTTCTGTGAATTCGACAATTTCTGCCGGTGAAACCTGTGCTTCGAGGCGCTTCATGTCTACATCGCGATCGCCCGGAACCCCAACTGCCAATGGTTCGATTCGCCCATCTGGGTATTTGAGATTGACGACAACATTTTTAAGCGTGTCGGCGGCCACCCATTGGCGGTCGGCGCGCCTTAAGTCAGATCGCGTGTTAAATAAATCAACCAAAGTTGCAATTGTCGGAGTCGCTGGTGTGTCGTGCACGACTGCCAAACTCAGATTAGCGAAATTGATCTTGGCGGGTTCACCGACACGCACCGCTTCGGTGTTTGCCGAATAAGAACAGCTATTACAACTTACAAATGTGTCTTCGCCCGAGTCACATGGAAACAAAAACTCTTCGGATGCCGAACCACCCATTGCCCCAGACATCGCCGAGACGACTGCATATGGCAAACCCAAGCGATCGAATGTTCGCAAATATGCCGCGCGGTGCGCGTCATAACTGTGTTGCAGACCTGCATCGTCAATGTCGAAACTGTAAGAGTCTTTCATCAAGAATTCGCGGCCACGCAACAAGCCAGCACGCGGGCGTGCCTCGTCACGAAACTTAGTTTGAATTTGATACAGCCAAAGAGGCAAATCTTTGTAACTGCTGTAGAGATCTTTCACTAATAGTGTGAACATTTCTTCGTGTGTTGGGCCGAGCAAGAAATCAACACCACGTCGATCTTGTAATCGAAATAAGTTCGGACCATAATCTGTCCATCGACCTGTAATTTCGTATGGTTCGCGCGGCAACATCGCAGGAAAGTGAACTTCTTGTGCGCCGATTGCATCCATTTCTTCTCGGACGATATTTTCGACTCGCTTTAGAGTTCGCAAACCTAGAGGCAACCATGTATATCCACCTGGTGCGGCACGGCGGATATATCCAGCCCGAACCAATAGGCGATGGCTTGGTACTTCCGCGTCGACTGGGTCGTCGCGTAATGTCCGCAAAAACATTGTTGACATCCGCAGAATCACGAGCCCTCACTTGGCGGCGCGAGCATTAGCGCCATCTAAAACTTTAGTTCCGCGCCCCTATACTTAAGGCGACCTAAAAGTTCATTGAACCGAAGGCGTGGGTTTAGGCCCACGCCTTTTGTTCTCTATCGGGTGCCTTTTTAGAGGATAAAAAAGGTTATTTGATAGCAATTTAACCGTGATATTACAAGAAAGGAGAGATTTCTAATGACGCAGAATACAAGGGAGAGCGCAGTAGTAACGCGTATCAGTGAACTTGTCACACCGATCGTTAGTGATCTCGGCCTTGACCTCTACGACCTCGAATTCGTAAGCGGAGTAGTGCGCGTTGCCGTCGATACAAAATTTGGCATGCTCGGCGAAAATGGCCAACCGGCTGGAGTCGACCTAGAAAAGATTGGTCTGTTGACTCGTTTAATTTCACGCGAATTTGATCACAGCGAGCCGGTTCCGGGTCGATACACATTAGAAGTAACAAGTCCTGGTCTTGAACGCAATTTGCGTCTGCCACGACATTACATTCGCGAAGTTAACAAAATTATAAATGTCCGTTTAACTGCCCCTCTTGAAACTGGTGGCGAGCGACGCGTGCAAGGTTTGCTGATTAGCGCTGATGATCGAGAAATAACAGTGCGTAACTCAAGTGATGTCGAAATCAAAATCGGCTACGCGATGATCGACCGTGCACGAACAGTTTTCGAATGGAAGACAACTTCAAAAGAAGAAGCACGTCATCATTCTAAAAAGAAAATTGCGAAAACCGAAACTTCAACAACTAGTTCAAAAAACAGAGAGGCCAAGGCATCATGAGCAACATGGACATGGCAGAAGCACTAAGAATGCTTGCAGCAGACAGAGGATTAACTCTTGATGCACTTTTGCAAGTACTCGTCGAAGCGTTAGCAACGGCATACAAAAAGCGTCCTGGTTCGGCAGACGAAGTAATCGTCGGCGTAAACCCAGACAATATGGATATTACGTTTACCGCATACGACGTAAATGATGACGGTGAATGGATCAACGAGCGAGACGACACGCCAAAGAAAGAAGAACTTGGTCGAATCGCTGCGGTGACCTTTCGTCAGGTGATGAGTCAGCGAATTCGCGAAGTAGAGCGCGAGCGTAAATTTGAAGAATATGCAAACCGCGAAGGCGACATTGTCTCAGGAACGGTTCAAAAAACCGACACCCGATATACATTGCTCGACCTTGGTCGTGTCGAAGCACTCTTGCCACAAGCAGAGCAAGTGCTCGGCGAAACTCGCGAACCAAATGCGCGTCTCAAGGCATACATCGTTGAAGTACGTCGCACACCAAAGGGTCCGCAGATTGTCGTCAGTCGCACGCACCCTGGTTTGATTATGCGATTGTTCGAAATGGAAGTTCCAGAAATCGCTGACCGCATTGTTGAGATTAAGTCATGCGCTCGCGAACCGGGTCAACGCACGAAAATTGCTGTGTGGTCGAACGATAAAGCGATCGACCCAGTTGGCGCTTGTGTTGGTGCTCGTGGTGGGCGAGTGCGAATGGTTGTCAACGAACTTCGTGGAGAAAAAGTTGACATTATTCCTTTCAGCGAAGATAAACGTGATTTCATTGCGAAAGCGATGTCGCCTGCAAAAGTTACAGAAGTGCGCTTGAGCCAAGACGGCACACAAGCCGACGTGATTGTGCCTGACTTTCAGTTATCACTAGCGATTGGCAAGATGGGCGTTAACGCAACACTTGCTGCACGACTTACTGGTGTGCGTATTGACATTAAGAGCGAGACTGAAGCCGCCGCTGAAGGAAACGGTGTTGTTCGTCGACCCGTTGAAGCAGTTGCAGAGTCTGCATATGCCGAAGGTGAATGGAAGACCAACACAGACACTGGCGCAATGGAGTGGCATGCAGCCGATGGATCAATTCTTAGCCAAGAGCAAGTCGCCGCACAATCTGGCGAATCAGCACAAGAATTGAAAGGCTAAACACTTTGCCAAAGGCCAAACGCGTTCACGAGATCGCTAAAGAACTCGGGATGACTAACGCTGAGGTTATTGACCTCAGCGGAAAACTTGGCATTGGTGTTAAGGGTCCGTCGTCGACAATTATCGATGCGCAGGCTGATCGAATTCGCAGTCGCGCTGACCGCGAGGGTTTGATTCGCGACACTCAACCAGAAGAAGTATCGGCAAAACCAGTTAAGAAAGCTGCTGCCAAAAAAGTTGATGGCACTGCTGTCGCAAAAAAAGCTGTCGCAAAAAAAGTTGCTGGCACTGGTGTCGCAAAAAAAGCTGTCGCCAAAAAAGTAGCTGCCGTCAAAGTTGAAGAAGTTAATGCACCAACACCAGTTGTTGAAGCACCGGTTGCGCCGCGCGAGCCTGAGGCTGTTGCAAGTCGCGTAGTTTCATCCGCACAACCGCATCGAACTAGTGCAACAACGAGCACGTCGACTCAACCGGTTCGACATATTCAACCGTTGCAACCACAACCAGTTCGTCAGCCATTACAACCGGCACCGCAAGCACCAGCGGCCCAAACTTCGCCAACAATGCCAGCCGTTCGACCAGCGCAACCAAATCGAGTTGGTGGTCCAACTGGTCCTGGTGGTCCACCGGCTTCGCGTCCGATTCCACCACCGCCAGGTTCTTCGCGTCCGATTCCGCCACCGCCAGTTGCACGCCGACCAGAAAGTGGAGTAACTCGTCCACCGTTTAATCGTGCGGCACCTCGCAGTACTGCTCCGTCAACAAATGCTCGTACTGGTCGAATTCCTGCATCACAACTCGGTCGCGGACCTGCTGGTTCTGGTGGTCGAACTTCTCCTGACCGCTCGGCACCTGGTGGTCGACCTGGTGGTGCTGGTGGTCGACCTGGTGCACCAACTGGTGGGCGCGGAACTGCGCTTGGTCGAAGCAGTCCAACTGGTCCTGGTGGTCGTCCGGCTGCGGGTCGTGGTCCTGGTGGTGGTGGGCAACGTCGTAGTCCGCGTAAAAAAACTAGAGGGCAACGTCGCCAAGAATTTGAAGAGCAACTTCCGCAGACACCGACAAGTTATACGGCAAGCGCGAGCCCGGTACCTGAAGGCATCATTGTTATTGAGCGTGGCGGTTCATCGCAAGAGTTCGCACCGAAATTAAATCGCACGCCGGCTGATGTCGTGCGATTCTTGCTTGAGCACGGCGAAATGGTTACGGCGACGATGACACTTGTTGACGAACAAATGGAACTCTTTGCAATTGAATGCGGAGCAGAAATCTTGCTCGTAGACCCGGGTCAACAAGAAGAACTTGAACTGCAAGCGATGTTTGATGACTCAGATGACGATGATCCAGAGTTGCAGGCCACTCGTCCGGCGATTATCACGATTATGGGACACGTTGACCATGGCAAAACAACTTTGCTTGACAAAATTCGAAATGCAAATGTAGTTGACGGTGAAGCCGGCGGAATCACTCAACACATTGGTGCTTATCAAGTCGTAAAAGACGGCAAGACGATTACTTTTATTGACACTCCTGGTCACGCGGCGTTCACAAAGATGCGTGCTCGTGGTGCTGGTGTCACTGACATTGTTGTGCTTGTTGTCGCTGCTGATGACGGTGTGATGCCGCAAACAATTGAAGCGATTAATCACGCGCGAGTTGCCGAAGTGCCGATCGTTGTTGCAATTAATAAAATCGATAAAGCAAACGCCGATGTTCAGCGAGTTCTTGCTGGTCTTGCCGAACAACAATTGACACCAGAAGCATGGGGCGGAGACACGATTGTTGTTGAGATGTCGGCGCAAAGTGGCTTAGGTATTGACGACTTGCTTGAGCAACTTAATGTTGTTGCCGAAGTTGAAGAACTAACTGCCAACCCAACTGGCCGCGCCAAAGGTGTTGTGCTTGAAGGTCAACTTGATGTTGGTCGTGGACCAGTGGCAACAGTATTGGTCGACAAAGGAACGCTCAAAGTTGGCGATCCAATCGTTGCTGGTGCTGCATGGGGCAAAGTTCGTGCACTGATCAATGATCGTGGCGAGCAAGTCAAAGAAGTCGGGCCATCTACGCCTGTGCGCGTGCTTGGATTATCGGCAGTGCCTGGTGCTGGCGAAGAATTTAGGTCTGCTCCAGATGAGCGAACAGCAAGAACGGTTGCTGCTGCGCGTGAGCAGCGATATCGCGCGATGAACCAACGAGGTGATGCCCGTGTGCAACGCGGAGTAAAACTTGAAGACATCTTCACACAAATTCAAGCCGGTGAAGTTGCGACGCTGAACGTGATTGTCAAAGCAGACGTGCACGGTTCGCTCGAAGCAGTAACCGAGAGTTTGCGCAAACTTGAGCGCGACGATGTGCGTGCAGCATTTGTGCACCGTGGGGTCGGAACAATTACAGAAAATGATATTTCGCTAGCCGCTGCAACTAATGCGACGTTAATCGGTTTCAATGTGCGACCAGATCGCAAAATCCGCGAACTAGCCGAAAAAGAAAAGGTAGAGATTCGAACTTACGAAATTATTTACAAACTTCTTGAAGATGTTGAGAAGGCGATGAAGGGCATGCTTGCCCCAGAATTTGTAGAAGTAGTCACTGGTGAAGCCGAAGTACGTGAAATTTTCAAAGCACCAAAAGTTGGTGCAGTTGCAGGTTGCACGGTTATTTCGGGTGTTATCACTCGCGGATCAAAGGTTCGCTTTTTACGTGAAGGAACAATCATCTGGAAGGGCAATATCAATACTTTGCGTCGCTTCAAAGACGATGTTCGTGAAGTGCGTGAAGGTTTTGAATGTGGCTTGAGTTTGACTGACTTCCAAGACTTGAAACCTGGCGACGTTATTGAAACCTACGAACTTAAAGAGGTTGAGCGAGCCTAAGTTTGTTCGAAGCGTATAATCTGTGTGTATGGCAGACCTAGAATTTTTTTTTGATCCAGGTTGCCCATGGGCATGGGCAACATCGCGTTGGGTAACTGAAGTAGTTGCCATTCGTAAATACGAAGTTTCTTGGAAGTTCATCTCACTTTCAATGATTAACACTGATCGTGGTTATGGGCCAGACAGCGATTATCACAAATCGATTCACAATTTTGGGCTTTCGGCTTTGCGGGTTGCGAGTGCCGCGCGGGCGTCAGCGGGTAGCGACGGCGTTTACAAGTTCTATACCGCATTCGGCAAGATGTTTCACAATGAAAAGAAACGTGAAGGCTTTGACAACAACCAACATAAGTTGTTGACTGAAATTTTAGAGAGCGGATCGTTGCCGACCGTGTGGGCTGATTCTTATGATGACGAAACGCACACACCGATAATTCGTTTCGAGACTGATTTAGCATTGTCGCGAACGGGCAAAGATGTCGGCACACCGATCTTGACTTTTAAGCCTGGTGCGCCAAACGAGGGAAGTTTCTTTGGCCCAGTTATTTCAAAGATTCCACGTGGAGAACAAGCGGTGAAGTTATGGGAAGCCGTAGAGACGATCGCTACGACCCCAGGTGTTGCCGAGTTGAAGCGCTCTATTCGGGGTGCTTTAGACTTTTCTTAATTTTTGAAGTTGCCATAGAAACGGGGTTTTGTGAAAGTTGTTTACACGCCGGCACATTTGCTGCACAACCCTGAAGTTGAAATCGAAAGGTCTTCGGCACATTCGCCGTTCGAACACACGGGCCGTGCCGAAAAGATTCGTGAGACTTTAGCCGCTGACAAAGCCTTCGAATTCGTATCACCAACTGCTTGGGGCACTGAACCGATTACAAACATTCATAACCCAGGTCTCTTGAAGTTTTTGTCGACAGCATGGGCCGACTATCAACGCGATGTAAAACAAGTTCGTGAAGTGGTGCCAGACATGTTTTTTAAGTCAAATTTGCGAGAAAAAATGGGCGACCGTGTCGAACCAGAATCAATTAACGGAAAATTAGGTTGGTGGTGCTTTGAAACTACGACGCCGCTGACAATGGGCACTTATGAGGCGGCGCGCGGCGCTGTTGATGTTGCAATGAGCGCCACAAAAGTTGTGCTCGATGGAGCAAAAAATAGTTATGGTTTGTGTCGACCCCCGGGTCATCATGCGACTACTGATCTGTACGGCGGATATTGTTTTTTTAATAATGCTGCGATCGCGGCGCACCATGTTGCCAGCACTACTGGCACGAAAGTAACAGTGCTTGATGTCGATTATCACCACGGCAATGGCACTCAACAGATTTTTTATGAGCGCGATGATGTGCAGTTTGTTTCTTTGCATGGCGACCCAGTGCGGGCTTATCCATATTTCACTGGCTATGCAGATGAAGTTGGCTCAGGCAAGGGCCGCGGCTCAACACTTAATGTTCCGCTTGCTGCGCGCACCGATGACGATTCATATATGAAGTCGCTAGAGCGAGCCTGCGAAAGCATCAAAAAGTTTGGTCCTTCAATGTTGATCGTCTCACTTGGTCTTGACACTTTCATCACTGATCCGATCAGTGACTTGTCTTTGACGACGCCTGGGTATGACCGTTGTGGCGCGCTCGTTGGCGAACTTGGTTTGCCTACAGTTGTGTTGCAAGAAGGCGGTTACGACATCAATGCTTTGGGTATCAACGTGCAGTCTTGGCTGCACGGTCTTGCTCGCGCTAGTTAGCGTTCGCGCAAATACTTTTCGAACTCAGCGGCGATTTCGTCACCGCTTGGAATTGGTCCACCAAAATTAATTTCGGTTGTGCCGTTGGCGATTTGCTCATCAAAACTTTGTTCAAGTTGTGTCAACATTTGCGAATGGTCGTTATTGCCAGCGATCAATTGGTCAAGCCGCTCACGCTGTAGGTTGGCTTCTTCACGCATTGCAGAAACGTCAATTGAGATACCGCCCGTGTCGCACAATGCAGAGAGCAACGCAGCCGATGCGGCAGGGTATGGCATCGAAGCGACATAATGGGGCACGCGAGCCCATAATCCGAGAGCCTGAATTTTGCGGTCGTGCAAGGCGTGTTCAATTGCTGCAGCCATGCCAGCAGGAACATCAACCGAACTTTTGATGTATGGCAAATTTGCAACGAGTTCTTTGTCGGGTGATGTGCACGAAACATAAACCGCTCGCGTGTGTGGCGTTGCGAACGGATAAGCACCGATGCCGATCATTCGTCGCACTCCGAACTCGATACTGATGTCGGCAATAGTTTCTGCAAATAAATGCCAACGAGTGTCTGGTTCTGGACCGGTAAGCAACAGCACATCTTTGCCGTTGATGTCTTGGCCGAGTGACATTTCTGGGGTTGACCAAATAAGTTTTGTGTTTACGCCGTCTCGTAGCTCCATAATTGGGCGTCGAGCACGAAAGTCAACAAACGTGTCATTATCGAACGAGATAATAGTTTTGGCTTTTGTCTCTTTAGAAATCGAATCCATTGCATTGGCGGCCGCAGAACTTGTGTCGATCCAGCCCGACATCATTACTACTAACAGGGGATCATTAATTTCTGGTAAGTCACCAAGAATCGTGTACGGCTTATCCATTGTGTGAGATCAGTTTAGGCGAGACAGCGCGACTTCGGCACTGTTGGCGGCGGCTTCAGTTTGCAATTTGAAAGGCTCAAGTTCTGCTGCTTGCTTTTCGCCGAGCGCACCACCTAGATATCTTGCATAAACACCTTCAACAATGCAGGCGAGTTTCCAATATGCGAACGCACGATAAAATTCGATGTTTGAAACATCGCGTCCAGTTATTTTTGCATAACGCGCGATAAGGTCGCTGCGATTTAGGAAACCTTTGACCGTTGTATATTGCGACATCCAAGGAGATGCTTCGTCGCCTGGGCCTGTCCAATAGACAGTCAGCAAACCTAAATCTGCAAGCGGATCACCCAGTGTGCAGATCTCCCAATCTAAGACAGCCTGAATTTCGCCATCAGAACTAACGATGCAATTATCTAGTCGATAGTCGCCGTGCACAATTGTTGCTGGTCCTTGTTCTGGAATTCTCTTTGAGAGTTCTTCGTGCACACGATCGATTGATGCCAGTTCGCGAGTCTTTTGCGCATTCCATTGTCCATACCAACGCTTGAGTTGTCGTGCGATGTAACCCTCATGACGACTGAAGTCTTGCAGCCCAACTTTATTTAGGTCTACGGCATGAATTTTGGCAAGAGTATCTACCAGTGATTCGCTAGCGAGTTTGCGGGTTTGCTCTGTCAGCACTCTCTCGGCAATCGGTATGTCGCGAACAATGTGTCCGTCAACAAAATTCATCACATAAAACGGAGCACCGTTGACTTCGATATCACTACATAATCCACGCGCACGCGGCACAGGAACACCAGAGTCTTGTAACGCAGCGATCATTCGATGTTCTCGACCCATGTCGTGGGCGCTGGCTAAACCATGACTTAGTGGTGGTCGACGCAATACATAATGATTTTGCTTCGAGTCGCGAACCGAAAAAGTCAAATTCGAATGACCGCCAGCAATAAATTCAAATTTAAACGGGCCTTGTGCACCTTCGACGTTGGCTTCAAGCCACTTCGTCACTTTGGGCGAGTCAATACCAGCGCTGACTGTGTCGCTCATCACCAAGCAACCTATCTAATTTGAGCCGTGTTGTGCCACTTGGTGCACTTGTAAGCAAGTCGCGTATCAGCAGTATTGTTTGTGAGATGGCAATCGATGTAACAGACGCAACATTTCAAAGAGAAGTAATCGATAAATCGATGATCTTTCCGGTGATCGTAGATTTGTGGGCACCGTGGTGTGGGCCGTGTAAGACACTTGGTCCGATTCTTGAAAAATTAGTTGCAGCAACGAATGGTCAAGTTATTTTGGCAAAAGTTGATGTTGATCAGTGTCCGCAAATCGCACAAGCTTTTCAAGCGCAGTCGATACCTGCTGTTTATGCAATGAAAGACGGCAAAATTTTGGACGGCTTCGTTGGCGCGCAGTCAGAACATGTGGTCGAGCAATTTATAAAAAATCTTCTCCCAGAAACAGTTGTGGTTGATGTAAAAGATTTGCTCGCTCGTGGTGATGAAGAGAGTTTGCGCAAAGCACTTGAAACCGAACCGACAAACGAATTAGTAGTCATAGCGCTTGCCGAGTTGCTGATTGCCCGAAAAGATTGCATGGCAGCACTTGAAATTCTTAAAACAATTCCTGAGACTGATCGCATTAAAACGGTTGCCGCAGCAGCGCGTTTGGCGTTTGTGCCAGTTGATGATTATGACAAGCAACTCACCGAACTGCTAGCGCGAGTCAAGACTGACGACGAGGCTAAACAGCAGTATCTAGAAACGTTGCAGAAAATGGGACCTAATGACCCGCGCACTGGCGAGTATCGAAAAAAGTTAACCACCAAACTTTTCTAATAAATATCAGTTCTTAGCAGCCTGATTTAGAGATCTGTGCCCACATGGGGCGATGAAATTTGTAAAAGTAATTCTGCTGAAGTTACACACGACGATTAAATGGTTTGGGTTGTCTCGATTAATTGGTTCAGTTGTCAGCTTGCTATTTGTTGCTCTAGCGGGGTGGTGGTTGTTGAGAATTCCACCGCCACCGCCAGAAGCCTCGCTGACATTTGCTGGTACGACGGTCGCTGCTAGAGCTGTGGCAGATTCAACACCAATATCTGTTTCATCAATGTCAATAACTGTTCATGTTGCTGGTGCGGTGAATAATCCCGGGGTTTATAAATTGCGATCTGGCGCACGATTCAACGATGGAGTAATCGCTGCAGGTGGGGCGACCGACCAAGCAGATTTGAACTCTGTGAATCTCGCGATGTTGCTGAACGACGGAGAACAGATTTATATTCTGAAACGAAATGAAAAACCACATACGATCACTGCGCAACGAAGCCCAAGTTCTGCAACTGGTGGTTCTGCAAGTTCTGGCAATCCGAAAGTTGCAATCATCAATATCAATACAGCATCTTTGGCAGAACTAGAGCAACTACCAGGGGTTGGTCCGTCAACTGCTAACGCGATTATCAACTATCGCGAAAAAAACGGGGCATTTGTAACTGTTCAAGATCTGATCAACGTTCGCGGAATCGGCCCAGCGAAGTTAGATGAAATTTTGCCGCAAGCGCGGGTTAACTAATGCGTTATAAAACGCCGAGCACAACTGCGGCAATCGCAAGTGAAATGAGTGATCCAGACATTAAGCCGATTGCTAACGGACGAAATTCGCGACGCCATTCTGGCCAACTCACAATTGGCAAACGAATCGCGCGAACTGCGGCGTAATGGCCAATCAACCACCACAAAATCACGCTAGAAACAAAACTTTCGAGATAGCGCACGAACCCACCTGCTGCGGGCACGCCGAACAGCGGAAGAGTCGGCAAGGCGATAACGGTGAGTACAAAACCAAGCAAGCCCGTCAAGGTGCCAGGCAGAATAAGCAAGAAAAATCCAATGAGCATCACGATCATTGAGAGTGCCACTGCCAATAGGCCACCTGTTTTGCGAACAGCATTTCGATGGGCAGCGATTCCGTCTGGTACAGCACGGCGAACCCGTGAGTTTTGATTTTGTGCTGTATCAACCATGACTCAATCGTACGATGTGCGGCGTTCTGATTGGTTCATAGTTGAGTTAGCGATCGCCAGCGTGTGTGCGACCCGTGCTGTTAATAAAACTTTTGTCACATCAACTGTTGTGGCTTGTGTGATCAGTTTGTTGCTGATCTTGACGATCTTTGTCTATCACAAGCGATTTTTGCCACTGTTGCTTTTAATCATCGTGATAATTAGTTATTTGAATGGCACAAAAGCGATGAATGAATTGCATCGTGTTGAGTTAGGTCAATATTCAGGTCTCGCACGAGTGATTAGTAGTCCGCAACGAAGTGGTGCTGCAACGCAGATAATCCTCGATGTTTCTGGCGACAGATTTATTGTCTATGCATATGGACCGCCAGGTTGGCGTTTAAATAGAGCGAATGCAGGTGAGCAGATTTTCGTCACTGGTCAGCGAAGCAAACTCGCACCAGATCAAGCAATGCGGTGGGTTTCGCGTCATGTGAAAGGCAAGTTAGAAATTGAATCAGTTGAAGAGAGCAAACTTATTGCATCGCCGTTATTTCGCGGTGCGCAACGTGTTCGCAAGTTAATCAATCGCGGTGCGACATCGTTTCCGTATGGCGAGCGGTCATTATTTACTGGTCTTGTAATTGGTGATGACTCGCAACAGTCAGAACAAATGGTCACGGCTTTTCGCAAATCTGGTTTGGCACATTTAGTAGCCGTGTCGGGGCAAAATGTGGCCTTTGTTCTTGCGGGACTTTCACCGTTATTGCGCAGACTGTCAAAAGTTTTGCGCCTCGTAGTCACTTGCGGAATATTGGTGTGGTTTGTAGTGATTACTAATATTGAGCCGAGTGTCGTGCGTGCTGCAGTAATGGCTGGTGTTGCAACATTGTCTATTTCGTTAGGAAGACCGACCCGCACATTGCGGTTGCTGGCGATAACCGTGATTGCGACAATCTTTTTTGATCCACTACTCGCATGGTCAGTCGGCTATTACATGTCAGTCGGTGCAACTGCTGGTTTGTGTGTTTTGTCTGGTCCACTATCACGCACTATTCCTGGTCCACGGTGGTTGGCGTTGTTGATCGGTACAACGATCTCGGCACAAATTGGTGTTACTCCGGCTGTTGTCTTTGTTTTTGGATTTCCAGCAGCAATTGGAATCGTTGCAAATGTATTGGCCGTTCCGGTTGCGTCATTAGTAATGCTCGTCGGTTTGCCGCTTGCATTATTGGCTGGCGCATTAAACGAAACTGTGCTGTCTTGGTTCGGCACATTAGTTATGTGGCCCGTTTTTGTTGGTGTGCGATGGGTGTGGTGGGTTGCGGCAATCTGTGAACGTCTTAGTTTCACTGGCATTGTTAATTTCGGCTTATGGATTGCGGTCTTGGCTTTGATCTTGTCGTTGCTACACGGAGGTGCGAGAGTAGAGGGGTGACGATTCATCTGATTGTGGGCAACGACCCAAGACTCGTCTCTGACAAAGTGAGCGAGATAACTCGTGAGTTGATTAAGTCAATGGATACTAAAGAGAGTCGCAGCACGATTTTAGAAACGCATGATGTTGGCGCTCCAAGTTCTGAACTTCGCGACAATGCAATCCGACAAGCGGTCGCATCTGCCGAAACTATGTCACTGTTTGGCGAAGAGCGTGTCGTTGTGATTCGCGAAATATCTAATGCAACAGTTGCCGAACTTTCGACTCTCGTCAAATATCTCGAACAACCATCTGACAGCACACACCTAGTAGTTAGCGCTTCAGGAAAATTGGCAAAGTCGGTGAGTGACGCGCTGAAGCGGGCTGGTGCAACCGTAATTTCTACTGAACCACCAGTACGTCGTCAAGAATTGGGCACTTGGTTTTCAGAAAAATTTGCAGAGTCTGATTTGTCAATTGATGCAGCAGCGCTCAATGACGTGATTGATTGGTTGGGTGAAGATCAGGCCCGATTGCCTGGTTTGATTGACATTTTGGTTTCGACTTTTGGCGCATCGAAAAAGTTGACAAGTGACGATGTGACCCCGTTTTTCGGTGACGCAGGAAGTGTTAAGCCATGGGATCTAACCGATGCCGTAGATGCAAATGACTCACCGCTGGCTCTTGAAATGCTGCGAAGAATGTTGCGCAGTGGCGAATTTCATCCATTGCAAGTAATGGCAATATTGCATACGCATTATTTAAAGTTGTTGCGTCTAGACGGGCCAGAAATTCATAGTGCGGCAGATGTGCTGACTCTGATTGGTGGCAAGAGTGAGTTTCAGGGGCGAAAATATCTGACGCAATATCGTCGAATGGGTTCGGGTGCTATCTCGCAGGCGATTGGTTTGTTGTCACGCGCCGACATTGATCTGCGCGGAGGCAAAGACCTGCAAGAAGAATTAACGATGGAGATTCTTGTTGCGAGATTGTGCCGTATGGGCACATCAAATAAGTCGAGTCGAACTTCTAAGACTTCTTCGCCGAAACGGCGCTAAAAATTATTTTGCCGTAGCGGCGTTGAGTTTGCGCATCAAGCGACTCTTACGGCGAGCGGCTTGCTTAGGGTGAATCGTTCGTTTTGCTGCTGCAGTGTCAAGGCGCTTGACTGCAAGGCGAAGTGCTTCGGCGTTTTCAGGTGTGCCTGCGGTCTCGTTGGCAGTCTTGACACGTGAACGCAATTCGCTGCGTACGGCCTTGTTTCGCTCGGTCGCTTTGGCGTTTGTAAGGATGCGCTTCTTTTGAGATTTGATATTTGCCACGTCGCAACTCTAACAGCGAGTAAGGCCTTGCCAAACATAAGCCGTGTAGAATTTCGGTTACTTATCGCGCGTCTTGTTAAGGCACGCATTGTCAATATCGAAGTCTTAAAAGAAACGGCGTAATGGATTTAGCTCGAATTAGAAACTTCTCAATCATTGCCCATATTGACCACGGCAAATCAACGCTTTCTGACCGCATCCTAGAGATGACCAACGCTGTTGACGCCAGAGAAATGCGTGCCCAATATCTCGACAGCATGGATCTTGAGCGTGAGCGTGGGATCACGATCAAGGCTCAAAATGTTCGCGTCGAATGGAAGGGCAATGTCTTGCATCTGATCGATACGCCTGGTCACGTTGACTTCGGATATGAGGTCAGCCGTTCATTGGCTGCGTGTGAAGGAGTCGTGTTGGTTGTCGATGCCGCGCAAGGCATCGAGGCGCAAACTTTGGCCAACTGTTATTTGGCGCTTGAAAATAATTTAGAAATAGTTGCTGCACTAAATAAAATCGATCTTCCTGCTGCTGACCCAGATCGTTATGCAATGGAGATCGAAAAAGTTTTGGGCATTCGCGCCGAAGATATTTTGCGAATTTCTGCAAAGACTGGTGATGGGGTTCCGGCATTATTGGATGCAATCGTCGAGCGAATTCCTCCACCCAAAGGTGACCCTGAAGCCCCGTTGCAAGCATTAATTTTCGACAGTCAATATGACCAATATCGCGGCGTGGTGTCATCGGTTCGCGTGATGAATGGTCGAATTCGCAACGCTGACAAATTACGGTTCATGCAAACAAACGCAGTGCACGAGGCACTCGAAGTCGGCGTGCGCAGGCCGGTGCAATCACCAGTCGACGAACTTGGGCCGGGTGAAGTTGGATATTTAATTGCAGGAATAAAAGATGTTGGTGAAGCCCGAAGCGGTGAAACTGTGACGCACGAAGCGCGGCAGGCGACCGAAGCCTTGGCTGGTTATAGCGACCCAAAGCCGATGGTGTTCTGCGGATTGTTTCCGATTGATGCTGATGATTTTGAAACGCTGCGTGAAAGTTTGCAGAAATTAAAACTAAATGACGCCTCAATTTCGTATCTACCAGAATCTTCGGGTGCGCTTGGTTTCGGATTTCGCTGTGGCTTTCTCGGTCTGCTGCACATGGAGATTGTCAAAGAACGTCTTGAGCGCGAATTCAACTTGGCGCTGATCGCAACTGCTCCGTCGGTGCAGTATCAAGTAACTAAAACAGATGGCTCTGTAGAAATCGTCGACAATCCAGCCGAATTGCCACCGACTGTATACATCAAGTCAATCCAAGAGCCATATTTTAAAGTGAACATAATAACTCCGAAGGACTACACCGGAACCTTGATGGATCTTTGTCAAACTCGCCGTGGTGAACTTGGCAAACTTGAGTATCTCTCGCCAGAAAGAGTCGAATTGCATTATCTGATTCCGCTTGCTGAAGTCGTTGTCGACTTTTTTGATCAGATGAAGAGTCGTTCGCAGGGTTACGCAAGTTTGGATTACGAACTTGACGGTTATCGCGAATCAGATCTTGTAAAAGTTGATTTATTTCTCAACGCAATTGCCGCAGATGCATTCAGCACGATTGTGCATCGCGACAAGGCCTACGACTATGGCAAACGGATGTGCGAAAAGCTCAAAGAACTAATTCCTCGACAGATGTTTGATGTGCCAATTCAGGCAGCAATCGGTGGAAAGTTCATTGCACGCGAAACTGTTAAAGCGAAGCGCAAAGATGTATTGGCAAAATGTTATGGCGGAGATATTTCGCGTAAACGCAAACTGCTCGAGAAGCAAAAAGAAGGCAAAAAGAAGATGAAGTCAATTGGTCGTGTCGAGATTCCGGGCGACGTGTTTATCTCGGCGTTAAAACTTGATGATTGATGGGCCTGTTAATTAATTATGTCCGAAAATCGCGGCAATACTTTTCGGTCGTTGAAGCATTTCAATGCACGTCTATTTTTCTTTAGTCTTTTAGTTTCAAATATCGGAAGTTGGTTACAACTAACTGCTTCATCGCTTTTGCTCTATCGTCTGACGGGTAGTGCTGCCGATCTTGGTTATAACGTTGCGTTTCAGTTCTTGCCGATGTTGTTTTTTGGCACTTGGTGTGGGTCATTGGCTGATCGTCATAATCGTCGGCGCATCGCGATTATCACTCAGAGCGCATTAGCCGGGCAGGCATTTTTGTTAGGCGTGCTCGACTTAACGGGCGCAATCAACGTGCCGATCGTCTTTTCGCTATCGCTGATGCTCGGCATAATCGGAGCGTTTGATAACCCCGCTCGACGAGGGCTCGTAACCGAACTTGTTCCGCCGATTGATTTGCCCAACGCAATGTCATTGAATACTGCAGTAATGACAGGCTCACGCGTTTTTGGTGCAGCGATTGCGACTTTACTAGTTGTGCCTTTAGGTACTGGCTGGTTATTTATTCTCAACGGTGTTTCATATTCGGCGATGATTTATGGTTTGACGGGTCTGCGCAAGAGTGAAATGTTTCCGGCGATGCAACGGCCTGCTGGCGGCTCGCCGGTGCGTGACGTTTTTAAATATGTTGCTGGCAATCGCCGGTTGTTGACGATGTTCTCTGCTTATTTAGTTGTCAGCACTTTTGCTTTCAACTATGGCGTGGCATTGCCAAAACTTGCAGACGTGCGTTGGGGTGACGCGAGAGCATTTGGTTGGATTATGGCCACAACCGGAATCGGCAATTTGGCTGGCGCACTTCTGACTGCACGTTTGCAAGTCGTAACGATGAAATGGTTCGTCAGCGCCATCACTCTGCTTGGTGCATCTGGCATCGGTTTAGCGTTTGCGCCAAATGTCTATATGGCGTTTTTATGGAGTTTGCCGCTCGGTCTGGGTGGGGCGGCGATGATTGCATCCGGAAACGCAATTAGTCAACAAGAGTCGCCGCCCGATATGCGCGGACGACTGTTAGCACTTACTGCGGTTGCATTTTTGGGAAGCACTCCGATTGGTGGGCCAATCACTGGTTTGATCGCCGATAATATTTCGCCTGAGTGGTCGCTTGCCTATGGCGGAGTAATTACTTTGATTAGTGCGGCAGTTGTTGTTATTGCTTGGCGATAGAAAGTAGAAAGTAGTGGCAAATAAATGAACAATTCTGTGATCTGGTTTCGTCGTGATTTACGGCTCGAAGATAACCCTGCTCTAGTCGCGGCAAGCAAGGCGTCTGAGTCTGGCGCAGTAACACCGCTGTTTGTTTTAGATCCGATGTTCTTAGAGCGTTCTGGTGCTCCACGCTTAGCGTTTTTGTTTCGATCACTACGAGAATTAAATCGCGAAATGTCAGGGGCACTTATTGTTCGCATCGGTAATCCTGTCGATGTAGTTGCACAAGTCGCCAAAGAAGTCGGGGCAACACAAGTTTTCATTGCAAAAGACTTTGCGCCGTATGGGCAAAAGCGTGATGCAGCAGTTGCTAAGTCACTTCTGGGTGTCGGCGCAGAGCTGAAACAGGTTGGTTCGCCATATGCAGTTGACCCGGGCACCGTGCGTAAAGCCGATGGCACACCGTATTCGGTGTTTACACCATTCTCGAAAATTTGGTTGGCCCACGGTTGGGCCGCACCAACCGGCAAGGCGCGTGTTAAGTGGCATGGCGCACCAGAAATAAAATCCGAAGAAATTCCGCAAGATCCAGTTTTGGTCTCACAGATTCCTGATGTTGGGGCGACAGCAGCATGGAAACGTTGGGAATATTTTGCCAAGACTGGTTTGAATAAATATAAAAATGAGCGCAATAATCCTGATCGAGATGGATGCAGCAAGATGTCGGTGTATTTGCGATTCGGGGCGATTCACCCGAGGCAACTGCTAGCAGAACTTGCGCCGAACGCAGATCACGATCATTATCGCAGCGAACTTTGTTGGCGCGAGTTCTACGGCGATGTGTTGTTTCACCATCCGCACACGACATGGAAGAATCTTCAACCAAAAATGGACAGCCTTGATGTTGATACTGACGCACAAGCCAAGAAAAGATTTGCGCAATGGTGTGCCGGCGCAACTGGGTATCCAATTGTTGATGCCGGAATGCGTCAGATGCTGGCAACTGGCTGGATGCACAATCGTGTGCGAATGATTGCGGCGAGTTTTCTGGTGAAAGATTTGCATCTGCCGTGGCAATGGGGCGCAAAGTTTTTTATGAAGCATTTAGTTGATGGCGATATTGCATCGAACAATCACGGGTGGCAGTGGACAGCAGGCACAGGCACTGACGCGGCGCCATACTTTCGAATTTTTAATCCTGTATTGCAGGGCGAGAGATTCGACCCAGATGGCAACTTCGTTCGTGAATGGATTCCAGAGATCCGCGATTTGCCCAAGAAATTTATTCACTCACCATGGCTCGCAGAAACTGGGCTTTTTGCTGACTACGTACCGCCGATGGTCGACCACTCGCATGAGCGCGATGAGGCTCTGAGCCGTTACAAGATCAGCGGAGAAATCAATCGCTCGGTAGTCTGACGCTAGGTAGCCTGAAAGTTACAAATGCTTGACGATCGTAAGACCGCCATCCTCCGAGCAATCGTTGAGGAGTACATCGCCACCGCGCAGCCGGTGGGTTCTGCGCACATTGCCAACTCGAATGAGTTTGCTGTTTCATCCGCCACTGTGCGTAATGACATGGCCGCTCTCGAGCGCGAAGGTTTTCTATCTCACCCACACACTTCGGCTGGACGAATTCCGACTGACAAGGGCTATCGCTTTTTTGTCGACAATCTTGTGCCAAATGGAACTCTCGGCACACTTGATCAAGCCAAAGTTGGAAGTTTTTTTGAGAGCGCACACTTCAGATTAGAAGAGACTTTGCAGCGCACATCTACATTGCTCACTCAACTAACGAATTATGCATCTGTTGTGATTGGGCCATCAGTTGAAGTAGCGGTTGTTCGCTCTGTGCAACTTGTAAGACTTTCTAGTCATCACATCACTGTCGTAGTTGTCTTGTCAAACGGTGTCGTTGAAAACGAGCAAATTGAAGTCGGTATTGATACATCTGATGAAGATATTTCGGATGCTAATACGAAGTTGCAGAAAATGATGTCAAATACACCATTGCGCGATGTTGCCAAACACCGCACCTTTAATCAAAAGTCTTTTGATGTCGTTGCACAACTCTGCGAACGAGTTTTCGCTTCGCTTGATCGAACGCGAAATGATGAAACATTTTTTGTAGGCGGCGCAGCGCAAATGGCTGAGGCATTTGATGCTGTAGAGATCGTGCGCAATGTGTTGCACACACTTGAACAGCAATATGTTGTCGTCACTTTGGTGCGTGACATGCTAAATCGCGGCTTATCTGTTGCCATTGGTACTGAGCACGGCGTTGAGCCACTTTCGGCTTGCTCTGTAGTTCTGGCGCCGGTGATCGCCGATGGAGAAACAGTCGGCACGGTTGGCGTGCTTGGTCCAACTCGAATGAATTATCCGCAGGCTCTCGCCACAGTAGAACTAGTTAGCGATCGACTTGGTCGTCGTCTCACCGAAAATTAATCACGATGGCTACAGATTTTTATCAATTACTTGGCGTCTCACGTTCTGCAAGTCAAGACGAATTAAAGCGTGCATATCGCAAGCGGGCACGAGAATTGCATCCAGATGCGAACCCAAATGACCCAAAGTCTGAAGAGCAATTCAAAGAACTAAGTCGTGCCTACGAAGTTTTGTCTGACCAAAACACTCGCGCACGTTATGACCAATTTGGTGAAGCAGGAGTCTCTGGCGGCGGCAACAGTGGCGGCGGCAATCCGTTTGGTGCAGGTGGGTTTGAAAATATCTTTGATGCTTTTTTCGGTGGCGATTCTCCGTTTGGTTCGAGTCGTCGTCAGCCTTCTGGCCCAGCAAGTGGACCAGATCTAGAAACACAAGTTGAGATTGATTTCAAAGATGCAGTTTTTGGTTGCAATACGTCGGTAACAGTACGTTCGGCTGTGCGTTGCGAAGACTGCGGGGGTTCTGGTGCAACAGCCGGAACTCAAGTCACGAATTGTTCAGACTGTGGTGGCACAGGTCAAATTCGTCGCACGCGTCAAAGCATTCTCGGACAAATGGTTACGGCTAGTGCGTGTGGCAAATGCCGTGGTGCTGGACAAACAATTGCATCACCATGCGTGAAGTGTCGTGGTGAGGGTCGGGTAACTCGCGACCAGGAGCACGAAATTCAAATTCCAGCAGGAATCGCAACCGGTCAAACATTGCGTGTTAGTAGTCGAGGTGGTGTCGGACCGCGTGGCGGTGTGCCAGGAGATCTTTATGTGCACATCGTCGTTGGCGCACATGAGATGTATCACCGTGAAGAAGAAGATTTAGTTACTGAAGTTGAAGTTTCGATTGCTCAGGCTGCACTCGGCGTAGAACTCGTGTTGGCAACGCTAGACGGGGATGAAACTTTAGTTATACAAGCAGGTGTACAACATGGGCATGAATTTGTTTTGGCGAATCGTGGTGTTCCATTTTTGAATCAGGGTGGACGCAATAGGGGTCGCACTCGTGGAGATTTGCGGGCGCGAGTGGTCGTTGTCGTGCCAAAGAAGTTGTCGTCTAAAGAGCAAGATTTATTGCAGCAACTTGCAAAAGAACGTGGTGAGCCAGTCGCATCAAGTGACAAATCTCTTAAATCTAAAATAAAATCGGCATTTTCGTGATCTCGACGCTTCGCGAGTCAACAGCGCATGTATTTGTTGATTCAATAGATGCGCCAACGCTAAATGAACTCGACGCACATCATCTATTGCGCGTACTGCGAGTTAAACCACGTGATGCTGTGACGATAAGCAACGGTAGGGGAAAGTGGTGTTCGTGCGTTGTGGATGCAGATTCGGTGATCGAGGTAACGAGTGAAGTTTTCACAGATTCTGCGCCGAGTTGGCCATTAACAGTTGCTTTTTCGGTGGTCAAAGGAGATCGTCCAGAATGGACTGTTCAAAAACTTACCGAGATTGGCATTGACGAGATTATTTTGTTGGCAGCAACATCACGCAGTGTTGTGCGTTGGGATAACGGTCGAGCAGATAAAAATATTGAGCGTTTGCGACGAGTCGCGCGCGAAGCGGCAATGCAATCTCGACGAACTTGGTTGCCGATCGTGCACGACGTAACTGAACTTGGGTTGATCCCTAATTTGTTTATCGCCGATCCAAGTGGTGTGGCGATAAATGCTTCTCATCGCACTATCGCAATTGGTCCAGAGGGTGGTTTTGCACAAGATGAATCTGCAAATTCGGTGGGGCTTGTTTCGCTTGGCGAAACTGTTTTGCGTGCCGAGACGGCCGCAGTCAGTGCTGCTGTTCTAATGTCGAGTCAACGGAGAATGCAAAAAAATAATGCAGAAAAATTATGAATCCTTCTGACGACGAACTACTCGAACAGTCACCATTTTCGCGAATGGTTGGTGAGCGCTTGCGTTCAATTCGTCAGCAAAAAAACTTGTCACTGAACGAAGCAGAAACACAGTCGCAAGAAGAGTTCAAAGCGTCTGTCTTGGGTGCTTACGAACGGGGTGAACGCGCAATCTCGGTGCCACGACTTGAGCGCTTGGCTAAGTTCTATGGCGTCACGATTGATCAGTTGTTGCCACGAGATCCGATGCGTGTTGAAGATAATCAGCCCGGAGCCTCGGGCCCAACCAAGTTGCGTATCGATGTTGCAAAACTTTCAACCCGCGAGGGCATCGAATTTAAAATGCTTGAGCGCTTTTTGCGGATGATTCAAGTGCAGCGTCAAGACTTCAATGGCAAAGTTATTACGGTGCGCGCGCACGACACGCGTGCGATTGCTGTGATGCTTGACATTGCTGTTGATCAAGTCGGCATAAAACTCGCCGAACTCGATTTATTATTTGTGCCACCGACAACGCAAAGTTAATCGTCGTGCACCCAGGCTTCGGTGTTTATGTGCACATTCCATTTTGTGCAAAAAAGTGCGACTATTGCGCGTTTGCCACGTTCACTGATCGGCATCAATTAACAAGCGACTATCTCGCAGCGATGCGCACGCATATTCGCCGCAGCATCGCCAATGGCATGCCTAAAGCGACGAGTGTTTTTATTGGCGGAGGAACACCAACTCTCGTTCCTGCGGGCGAATTAATGAGTGTGCTGGCAGAAATACCGCTTGCGAGCGGTGCCGAAGTCACCGTCGAGTGCAACCCAGATGACATCACCATTGAGATGATGAAAACATTTCGCTCGGGTGGCGTAAACCGAGTGAGCATTGGTGTGCAGTCAACTGTTAATCATGTCTTGAAATCACTTGGCAGAACTCATAATCCTGAAAATGTCGTTCGCTCCGTGGCTTATGTGCGCGAGGCTGGTTTTGAAACTTTCAATCTCGACATTATTTATGGTGCGGCAGGCGAGTCGATCGAAGATTGGCGAAAAACAGTGCAAGATATAGTTGCGCTTGATCCACCACATGTTTCTGCCTACGGATTAACAGTCGAAGCTAATACAGCATTGGCATCGCAACCAGATCGCCACCCAGATGACGACGACCAAGCCGATAAATACATCATTGTTGATGAAGTTTTTGCAGCCAGTGGCTTGGCTAATTATGAGATTTCTAACTGGGCAAAACCCGGCCATGAATGCGAACATAATTCGCTTTATTGGCAGCAAGGTAACTACGAAGGCTTTGGTAGCGCGGCTCATGCACATTTGAATGGTCGACGCTGGTGGAACGTTCGTACTCCTGAGCGATATATCGAACTCGTCACGGCA
>ERZ889217.425-NODE-425-length-26149-cov-16.192611_pt1 | contig 26149 bp, 25 predicted proteins | sample MGYA00521098_ERZ889217 | MGnify/ENA primary metagenome ERZ889217 (study PRJEB32303, sample SAMEA104408613) | aquatic metagenome | biome: Brackish water; feature: Pelagic; material: water | place: Baltic Sea | collected 2014-06-10T22:04:00 | depth 2,362 m ... | reverse complement strand
CCTCCCCTGCTCAGTGTGCCCAATCGTCGCCACAGCTATCTCAGATGCGCCCTAGCTGCCAATCCAAATCGCATTTTTGAAGCTGCGAAGCCAAGTACGTTGCCGCTTGGCGAGCTGGCGGGTGCGGAGCTGGGTGCGGCGGAGCGCTTCTGCGCGACTGATTCGGCCGTGAAGGTAGTCAATCGCCTCGGTGTAGCCGGCGGCTTGGGCGGCGGTGGGGCCGATTCCGCCTGGTGCGGCCAGGGCGGCGGCGGTCTCCTCCACGAGCCCGGTGGCAAACATTGCCTCGACGCGACGGTCAATCCGCTCGGCGAGTGCCTGCCGGGTGGTGTCTACGATCATGAGCCGGGATTCAAACAAGGGATTTGTGGCCGGGGCGAAGGCGGCGGAGAGGGGACGACCGGTCAAGGCAGCGACCTCGAGAGCCCGGATGATCCGCTTCGTGTCGTTGGGATGGATCCTTGCTGCGGCCGCCGCGTCGATGGCTGCCAGCCGGCGATGCAAGGCTGCCGAGCCAGCAGTAGCCGCGGCCTTCTGGAGCGCGGAGCGAAGGCCGGGGTCCGCCGGGGGAAGTTCCGCGAGGCCATCCCTGAGGGCCCGAAGGTAGAGGGGAGTGCCGCCGACGAACAGCATGTTTTTGGTTCGGGAGCGGCAGTCAGCCACGGCCGCTGCCGCTGCTGCCAGCCAGTCGGCCAGGCTGAAGGACGCCGACGGGGGCACGAGATCGATGCCGTGGTGGGGCACCGCAGCCTGGTCAGCGGCCGAGGGCTTGGCGGTGCCCACGTCGAGCCCCTGGTAGACCGCCATCGAATCAACGCTCACAATCTCCGCCCCGAGCCTCCGGGCCAAGGGGATCGCCAGGGTCGACTTGCCGGCCGCGGTAGGGCCGGAGAGAAACCAGCAATCTTCACCAAGCGAAACCCCCATCGTTGAGCCCCCTGCCGGCATGCTAGAGTTTTGGAAGTTCGCCAGTGACGGCCGGAACTGATCCGGCCGATTGGCGGCGGTGAGTGGCAGGAACGGTCGTGGTGGATTCCCAGGCATCAAAGCGGCGAACGGGCGAGGTGCTCGAAGCCCTTCAACGGGTGATCGCAGGGCGAAAGGGGGGCGACCCCGGTCGATCCTACACCGCCCGGCTCCTGGCTGGTGGCGCTGCCACGGCTGGGGCCAAGGTCACCGAGGAAGCTACCGAACTGGTCCAGGCTGCGGCCGCGGAGCCCGCCGAACGAGTCGTGGCCGAGGCGGCCGATCTGATCTACCACACGCTCGTCCTGCTGGCCTGCCGTGACGTAACGCTCGACCAGGTCGAGGCGGAACTAGGCCGCCGGTTTGGGGTGTCGGGACTCGAAGAAAAAGCGGCTCGCAAGGCGAGCGGAGGAGAGGCATGAGCGACCAGAACGACGACTGGCTCCTGCGGATCGGTGTGCCGAGCAAGGGACGGCTGGCGGAGCTGGCGGCGCAGCTCCTGACCGATGCCGGGCTTTCATTTCGTCGGACCGAACGAAGCCTGTTTGCTCGCTGTAAGGACATGCCGATCGAGATCACCTTTCTCCGGACCGACGATATTCCGGTGCTCGTAGCCGAAGGAGCGATCGGACTAGGCATTACCGGGGCCGACCTCGTGGCTGAGAGCGGGGCTGAACTCGTGCATCGGCTTGATTTGGGGGTGGGTAGCTGCCGGCTGGCGCTCTGCGTGCCCGACGACGCTACGATCGACGACCCGCGGCAATTGGCCGGCCGACGGGTGGCCACCAGCTTCCCGCGGATCACGAAGCGCTGGCTGGCCGAGCGGGGCGTCGAGGCCCACTTCGTCGAACTCTCGGGAAGCGTCGAGGTGATGGTCGCCCTCGGCGTGGCCGACGCGATCGTCGATCTTGTGGAGACCGGCAGCACGCTGGCGGCCAATCGGCTCCGCGTGCTCGACGAGATTGGTCGCTATGAGACAGTGCTCGTTCAGGATCCGCACATCTCCCATCCCGACCTGGCCGATCGGATCGTTCGCCGGTTGGAAGGGATCGTGATCGCCCGTAGTTGGTCGCTGCTTGAATACAACGTGCCCCGCAGCCGATTGGCTGAGGCCGAGTCGATCACGCCTGGCTTCAAGTCACCAACAGTGATGGCTTTGGAAGATCCGGCCTGGTGCGCGGTGCGGGCCATGGTCCGCCGCGGCGAGGCCCACTCGATCAAGGAGCGGCTTGAACTGATCGGCGCCGTCGCCATGATCGAGACGCGGATCACCAACTGCCGGCTGTAACAGCTGTTCAGTCCACTCCGTCCGGCGGTGGGATTGTGCCGGCAATCAGCCGGCCACAGCGGACCGTGGCGGCGACTCGTGTGGCTGGATCGAGGGCGGCCGCCCAGGGGTCGGCTGCTGGCCCGGTCGGCCTGAGGATCGCCAGGTCGGCCGGTCGGCCGACGGCGAGGCAGCCGCTGTGCCGCTCCCGAGCCAGGGCCCAGGCCCCGTGGACGGTGGCCATCCGCAACGCGTCCTCAGGCCCACCCAGGCCCGCTTCGACAAGCGTGCAGCACTCCGCCAGGATTGAGAGGTCGGGATTCGACGCCCGGCTGTCGGTGCCGATCGCCACGCGGATGCCGGCAGACATGAGCAGCGGCACGGGTGGCGGGAGGTTGGAAATCAGCCCTGTTGTCCGAGGGCAGACGACCACGGCCAGCCTGTCGCGGTGCCTGGCCAGGCGGGCCAGGGCCACCGGATCACGGCCGATGTGGGTGGCGTGGACGACGATGCCGCGACGGGCTCGGGCCAGGCGGCTGATCCATTCGGCTGAGGGCAGGAGTACCGGTGGACAGGTGGTCTCCCAGGCTCCGAGGTCTTCGAGCAGTTGCCGAAAGGGGCCGCTGCGGGAGGTCAGTAGTTCCTCCTCCTCGCGGCTCTCGCAGAGGTGCATCGCCACCGGCAGGCCGCGACCGATTGCCTCGCCCATCAGGCGTTGACCGAGGGCGGCGTGAACCGAGTAGGGTGCGTGGGGAGACACGCCGGCAGCCAGGCCGCTCCGAGCCATCCGGTCGAGATCGGCTGCCACCAGTCGGGACAGGGAACGAACCGCGTCTGCTCGCAGCCCGAGGCCTTCGCGAAACACGCGGACCGCTGGGCCTGGGCCGTCGTACGCGTGGCTCGGCACGGCCGTCGCGATCTCACCGATTGCTGTCACACCCGCTGCCGCGCTTTCGGCCAGGCCGCGGCGAATGGCCGACCCTGTTTCGTCGCTCCCGTGCCGCTGCTGCCGGGCGGCCACGACCCGTTTGATCCATCCGGGCAGACCACCCGCTGGGTCCATTGGCGAAGCCAACGCCGAAAACTCCAGGTGGGTGTGGGCGTTCACGAGCCCCGGCAGCAGGATTGCATCGCCGAGTTCCACTCGTTCGGCCTGTTGTCCTGGCGGGTGGCCACGGCCAAGGGCCGTGATCAGGCCTCGTTCGATCCGCAGCCAGCCGTGTTCGATCGGCGGGCCGATCATCGGCAGCAGCCAACGGCCACGGAGCGTACGTCGTTGGCCGTGGCGACTCGCCTGTTTCACGGCGCTGCCGAGGCTTCAGCAAGTGGCAACGGGATACAATTCAGCCTGGTATCGCCTGCCTCCGGGGCGGCCGGCTCGTCCTCAAAGAGTTCGTAGAACACATTTCGCCGCCGGGGGATCCAGCCCAGTTCGCGAATTGCCCCTTTCATTTCGTCGAGCGTAAGGTGATGCACCGTGCCGGCGGCGCTCACGACATTTTCCTCGATCATCAAGCTGCCCATGTCGTTGGCCCCGAACAGCAACGCCAGTTGTCCGATGTCACGGCCTTGCGTCACCCAGCTCGACTGGATGTTGGGGAAATTGTCGAGGTACAGCCGCGCTACCGCCTGGGTCTTGAGATATTCGAAGGCCCCGGCCGGGGGGATATCGTCCATCGCGGTGTTTTCAGGTTGGAACGACCAGCAGATGAAGGCGGTGAAGCCGCCGGTCTCGTCCTGAAGGCGACGGAGCCGATCGAGATGTTCGACCCGCTCGGCCAGCGTTTCGACATGCCCGTACATCATCGTGGCGGTGCTTTTTCCTCCGAGCAGATGCCACTGGCGATGCACCTCCAGCCAGTCGTCGGTCATCACCTTGCCCCGGGTGATCGCGGCCCGTACCCGATCGACCAGGATCTCACCGCCCCCACCCGGCAGCGAACCGAGACCGGCGGCCGCGAGCCGTTCAAGCACCTCCGGCAAGGGCCGCTTGGAAACCTTGGTGAAGTGGTGGATTTCCGGAGGCGAGAAGCCGTGGATGTTGACAGAGGGAAAATGGGCCTTGATGTCTCGCAGCAGGTCTTCGTACCACTCAAGCGGCAGCGTGGGATGCATGCCCCCTTGCATCAGAATCTGGTCGCCGCCGAGCGCCACCGTCTCGGCGATCTTTTGCAGCAACACGTCCCGGTCGAGCACATACCCATCGGTGGCCTTGGGGCCGCGGTAAAAGGCGCAGAAGTCGCACACGGCTGCGCAGATGTTGGTGTAGTTGATGTTGCGATCGATGTTGTAGGTCCGCCAAGGCTCGGGGTGGAGTTGGCGAGTAATCGCGTCGGCCGCCCGGCCGATGGCAGCTAGGTGCCGCGACTCGAGCAAGGCGATCGCGTCGGTCGCAGTGAGCCGCTGGCCCGCCGAGACGGCATCGAGGGTTTCGAAGGGCGACAAATTCATCTGGCGTTGCCTAAGGAGACGGCCGGACCGACGGGGCGCGGAGACAGCCCAAGCCGAACCGCATGAGCGCGAAACAGCCGCAGAGCATCGAGCTCACGGGTCCCAAGATCATAGTGGAGGTTGTCGGTAAGGTACGACAAGCATTGTGCCGTCGTCAGGCCGTGAGCGGCCGCTTCCGCTGCGGCGATGGCCGGGAGGTTTGCCCGGCCCCTGTCTCGGGCTGCCTCGAGCCGATCCACGAGTTCCATGGTGTCAGCTCCCGGCCGCGCCGCCCAGACGGCGAACACGAAGGGCAACCCAGTCCAGCGGCACCATTCATCGCCGAGATCCCAGACCACCTGAAATCCGCCCCCAGCCATGGCCGGCCCGAGCGCCCGGTCGCCGATCAGGAGGATTGCGTCGGCGTCCGTGTCACCACTATTGGCCCCGATCGGCAGTTGCTCGATTCGAGGGGAAAGACCGTACATGTCTGAAAGCAGGATTTTGGCCAAGGCAGCGCTCGTTCGCGAGCCCTCATCCACCGCGAGGGATAGCACCCGTTGCGGCGGTACGCGGAACAGGAGTTTGACACTCATCACCGGTCCACGGCAGCCGATGCAGGCGTTGGAAACGATGCGAAACTCCGAGTGGCGAAAGACCTCGATCGAGGGTACGAGGGCCACATCGAGCCGTCCAGCCGCGAGGTGATCGGCCAGGCGGCTGGGCAGGTCGTACGAGAGGGCCAGATCCGCGGCAGCCAGTCCCTGAACCAGAGGCCGCGTATTGAGGTACTGGACCGCTCCGACGCGAATTGGAGGGAGTGACGAGGCAGAGTGGGTTGAGGCGTTGGAGCGAATCATGAACGGTTTCCAGGCTTTGGGATCATCTCGATCCTCCGCCATCAATGCAACCGCAGGACAGCAGGTTTGCTAACGCGGTCCGCTGGGTGGGGCCCCCCGACAAGCCTGGCTTTTCAGGCCTCAAGATCGCGGAATGACCGCAGTCCGAGCCTCATTGGGATCACCGTGGCAGCCAGGCCCGCCAGGGCCACGACGAGCATGCTGAGGGCTGTGCCCCAGGGGCCGCCGGCCGAGGCCAGCAATCCGTCGGCCGCCATGAGGGTGGGGCCGAGCGTTCGTGAGAGGAGAAACAGGTGGGTCGGCATGGCGGCGACCACCACAACGAGCATGATGAAGAGGGAGCTCAGCACCAGGCAGAGTGTGCCCCCGAAGCCAGAGGAGATCTTCGACGGGGAAGACTCCCGGAGATCGGGCATCCGGGCCCCCAAACCGACGGCAATCCCCGACAGCCCGGCGCAGAGCAGCAGGCAGCAAAATTCGTGGATGGCGATCAGCCGCCAGGGAAGCCCGAGCATGCAATCGCTGAGAAACACGAGCACGGAGCAAGGCACAACACCGCCGACGAACGAGAACAGGAACTTGGACCACACAATCTGGTCTCGATCAACTGGCAGGAGTCCGAGGATCCAAAATCGGCGACCCTCGAGGCTGATCATCGGATAGACAAATCGGGTGGTGAAGGTCGAAAGAATCAGCCCCACGACCGCCAGGTTTAAAAACCCGATCATCGAGGCGTAGGTGTTGTGGTAATTGAACGACCGCAGATTCACGAAGTAGAGCCCCAGCAGTCCGAAGAAGATCAAGAACTGCGACCACTGGGAGATGTCGCGGCGGAAGATCCGCAGATCCTTGACGAGCAGCAGCCGGAGCGGTCGGCCCGGCGAGGAACTGCTGCCGACCAGCAGTCGGTCGAACCAGCCTGCCCGTCTTCGCCTTTTGGCCGGCACCTCGCCCGCGAGATGGCTGTAGCCGCGGCGGTAGGCCACCCGAGCCAGTCCACCCGCCACGAGTTGCACCATCAGGGCATTGGCGACCAGCAGTGAAAGAAACTTCACTGCTTCGGCCAGCGAGGTTCCGTCGAATCGGCCGCTGCGATCGGTGCGGGCGGCTTCGAGCAGCCCGCTGGCCAGCCACCAGCTTGGCAGCAGCTTTTGTTCCGTGATCCGCAGCCGGGAAAAAGCCCGCTCGAACCAGGCCGCCGACATGGTGTCGGCCTCCGGTTCAGTGACGAGCGTCCAGCCGAACCAGAGCGCTCCCAGGCAGGCCAGGGTGACACAGGCCGTGAACAGATGAAGCCGCAGCCGGGGCAGCCAGCCGACCAGCAGCAGGCAGCAGATCCCGCCGAGACCCGCGGGGATGATCACAAAGGCGAGCATGAACGGCAGCAGCAGGGCGTAGTAGGGCCAGGCGGAGTCTCGGACCACTCCGTAGGCGACGAGCATCGGGCTGCCGAGCAGCACGAAGCCCCAGCTCGAAAACCACATCGCCTCACGAAACTTGTGGCCAAAGATCGTCTCCGCTCGGACGGGGAGGGTGAGGAGAAGCCTTGCCTCCGGGGAACAGTAAAGGCCACCGTAGAGCAGGATGCCCGCTGAGAAGACCAGCATCACCATCAACGACGAAAAGAAGGCGTTGAAAAGCAGGGGCACCACGTCGGCATGCAGCACGTCAAGGAAGGTGAAGGCCTCGAGAAACAGCCCGTAAAGAGCTCCCCAAAACAGGCCGCTGAGCACGATCACGAGTGACAGCCGCAGCCTGCTCCCGGTGACCATCGACCGCACGGCCTGCCAGACCAGCGAGATTCGCAGACGGAGAAACAGCCGAGCCTCCTCCTCCAGTCCGATCAGGCGGATCGATTCACCCGGAGCGGCCCGGCCGATCATGAACCACCTCCACCCGACCCGGTCAGTTCGAGGTAGAGTTGTTCCAGCGAGTTGGCCTCGAGCGCCACCTGCCCCCGGAGTTCCTTGACCGTGCCCAGGAAGCGGAGTTGGCCCCGGACCATGATTCCCACCCGATCGGCCATCTCCTCGGCCATCGCCAGAGTGTGGGTGGACATGAACACGGTCATGCCGTCCTGGGTGCGGGCGGCGAGCAGATCCTTGACAATCCGCACGCTCCGAGGATCAAGCCCTACCATTGGCTCGTCGAGCACCAGCACGTCGGGATCATGAAGGAGTGAGGCAGCGAAGACCAGCCGCTGCTTCATGCCGAGTGAATAGCTTTCAGAAAGATCATCGGCGAATTCACCGAGTTCGAAGCAGGTGATCTCCCGATCGATCCGGTCTCCGGCCAGGTGCCGAGGCATCCCGAACATGTCGGCAATGAACCAGAGAAACTCCCGGCCCGTGAGCTTGTCATAGAGGCAAGGCTCATCGGGTACGTAACCGACATGCAGATGGGCAGACCGCGGGTCGGCCACCACGTCGTGGCCACAGATCCTGATCGTGCCTTTGGCCGGATGAAGGAGTCCCACGAGCATCTTGATGCTGGTGGTTTTGCCCGCCCCGTTCGGCCCGAGCAGGGCAAAGAGTTCCCCTCGGGGGATGGCCAGCGAGAGATCGGAAACCGCGGTCTTCGGTCCGTAGGTGCGGGTGACGTGGGCAAACTCGATCATCGGAAAGGCGGCTCCGGAAGACACGACGACGGGATCGGTGGCGGTTCCTTTGCGAGGGCATCGCTTGCGGCTAGGCGAGCAGCGTCAGCGTCGGACTGCCGCACGAAAGCCACCCGAGCCCCCAGCATGGCCGCTTCCTGTCTCAGCACCCGCCCAGTCCGATCCACCCACAGCCGGCAGCGTGGCTCCCGATCACTCGTAGGGTCGTCGCGATAGGCCACGATATGAGCCCGGACAAGCCCGTCTTCCCAGTAAATCGTCTCCTCCCCGATGACCTCGGCATGGAGAATCTCGATCGGGGTCTGGCCCGGCCGGAGTGGGCTGTAGACCGGGACGGTCCAGTGGCGGCCCATGGTGAGGCCGGGAATTGTGGCTTGAGGAGAGAGTTCGTCGCCGAGCGTGAGATTGGTCGGCAGGTGCCTTGTCGTCTCGTAGTGCAACTCCCCCGCCGTCACTCGCACCGACACCCGCCCCTCGTCGACGAGCCCGGTGAGGATCAGGGGATCGTTCGCGCCCGGAAGCGTGACGAAGGAAGAGAAGCCGCGGAGTTCTCCCTTGGCGTCGATCGTCATGCGGCCGCGGGCGTCGAAGGCGGTCGCTTCGCCTTCCCCGATCACCCGTTGCACCAGAAGCGTGGCCCAACTTGGCAGCATCTCCTGCCATGGCACCTCATTGAAGTGCAGATGGCTGTCAACCAGCAAGCCTTGGCTGGGGGAGGGGGTGGTGCGGGTGACGGCCCAGCCAACAGGCTGTTCGTTGCACGACACAGTCCAGGCCACCGGCAGCAACTGGTTGTCGGTGGCGTAGAGCGACTGGTATCCAGGCGGCGAGCCGGGTCGCCAGGCCGGCAGCACCTTGGCAAGCATGAGCCACCCCACGGTGACGCACCAGAAACCGATGACGACGGGGGTAAAAAACGGCCGCTGAAGCATCGGGCCGGCATTCCGAGGGAGTCCCCTGCGGCTGGGAAAATGAGGCGCCGAGGGACTCCGCTCAGTGTATGCGCTCCCGCGGCCTGGGAAAATGACTTCGCCACCCGATGAAAAAAGTGGTGCCGCTTGCCAAAATCTCATGCAACTGCTGATTGCCAGACCGGGGGGAATCGCATAGACTCGGATCCCGGGCGGGCGTGGGTTGGCTACTATTGAGGCTCAGGATCCCTTCCTGCGACGACGTGAGCGAAGCGCCATGTACCGAGATGTTTACTACCAGCAGCATTGCCCAGTCTGTGGCCGGCAGCTGCAGATTCGCGTGAATCTGCTCGGGCAGAGGGTTTACTGCCAGCATTGTGGCGGAGGCTTTCGAGCCCTCGACGACCAGATGCAACTCGGCAGTGGTGAGCCGAGTAGATCCGCAGCGGATCGAGCCGACGAACTCCTCCGCCAGGCGGCATTGGTGCTTCAGCAACCGGACAGCGATGACAATTACGGTTGACCGGGCCGTTCCGGCTGACCGGATGGGGATGATGCGCTGACAGCTGAGAAGCCAGTGCCGAAGCCGGCCAGCTGCCCTAGCCGCTGCCAATACTCGGGAAAAGTCTTGGCGACGCAGCCGGGATTCTCGATCTCGATGCCGTGCACACAGAGGCCGGTCAGAGCGAGGCTCATGGCCATCCGGTGATCATCATAGGTGGCGAGCCGGGCTGGCCGGAGTTTACCTGAGCCCGTCGGCCAGACGGTGAGACCATCTTGCCGTTCCTCGACCTCGGCTCCGAGCCGGCGGAGTTCTCGGACGAGGTCGCTGACCCGGTCGGTTTCCTTGTCGCGGATGTGGGCCACATTGCGGATTGTCGTCGGCCCGTCGGCGAATAGCGCCACCACAGCCAGCGTTGGCACCGTGTCACTCACGGCGTTCATGTCGATGTCGATCCCCCGGGCCGCCCGTCCGCCGACCGTGACCGCATCCGGCTCCCAGGTCACCTCACAGCCCATTCGGCCGAGGGCGTCGCAGAAGGCAATGTCGCCCTGGAGACTTTCCCGGCCCAGCCCCTCGATCCGCACCCGTCCGCCGGTGATGGCCGCGGCAGCGGTAAAGTAGCTCGCCGCCGAGGCGTCGGGTTCGATCGGGTAGGGTCGGCCCACATAGCCGGTCGGGGGAATCTCCCAGTGCCGCTCACCTGTGGCGATGCAGCGGCCCCCGAAAGCCTCGATCACGCGCTTCGTCATTTCCAGGTAGGGAAGCGAAACCAATCGACCCTCGAAGTCAAGTGTGAGGCCGCTTGGCATGCAGGGCGCGGCAAGGGCCAGACCGCTCGCGAACTGGCTCGACGTACCCCCATGAACTCGGGCGGTACCCCCCTGAATCCCAGCGGCCTGAATCCGGACGGGGGGGCAGCCACCCGGGCTTTCGGCCACAGCCTCGAGGCCAAGTTCGTGGAGCGACTCGAGGAGGTCACCGATTGGCCGCTTCCGCATCCGTGGTGTGCCGTCGAGTCGGTAGGTTCCATGGCCTAGCCCGCAAACGGCGGACAAAAATCTCATCGTCGTGCCGCTGGCAGCGCAATCGATCGTGGCCTTGGCCACGGGAATCCTGCCATCCATGCCCTCGACCAGCAGAGTGCCGGCAGACCAGTCGCCACGGACACCCACCCCGAGGGCTGCAAGCCCGGCCGCCATGACTCGAGTGTCTTCGCTGTCGAGCACACCCGTGAGCCTGCTCTCGCCTCGGGCCAGGCCGGCGCAGACAAGGGCCCGATTCGTGATGCTCTTGGAACCAGGCGGCCGGATGCTGCCGCTGACCGGGGCCGTAACGACTGGAATGGTAAGCGGGGCAGACATCGTGTCAGAGGAGGGTCCACGGCACGGCTGGTCAAGGACCCTGGCGGACCATCAGGCCTCCGACACCGACTGTACCCCTCGGCACCGCCGGTGACCCAAGATTACCACACCCGGCCTACCGTCGCCGCCAGACGGTCAATTCCGCGACGGAGTGCTGATGCTTGCGGGCCGTCTCACGAATCACAAATGGAATGTCCTGTCGATGCAAAATTTCAAAGGTTTGCTCGAGTTGGGTGGTCAGGCCCGCGAACGTGCCAAGTGGCTCACCGTGCGACCGCCGACCACCGAGCCACTTCTCCTTGGGCGTGTAGTCTTCGAGCCAAGTGTAAGGAGAAGTGATCACCAACAGGCCTCCGGCCAGAATCCGATCGCGGATACCATCCAGAAACAGGGCTGGGTCGTAAAGCCTGTCAATCAGGTTGCCAGCAAACACCAGGTCGTAGCCGGTGTAGATCGGCTTGAGGTTGCAGGCATCGCCTTGCATGAACAACGTCCGGGAAACCATTTCGCCGAGCTTGAGCCGGTCGAGTGATACGGAGCGGTTGGTGGTGAGTTCGCCCTCCGTGGGGATCTCGTACAGCAGTTCGGCTCCCTCTTGAAGCCGCACCCCCGACTGAATGAAGCGGGCAGAGAAGTCAATCGCATCGACGTGGGAGAAGTGTCGAGCAAACTCAAAAGCCGAGCGGCCCACCGAACAGCCAATGTCGAGGCAGCGGCTGCGACGATCCGCGGGCACCAGCGGCATCACGGCTGCGACGCAGGCCGCAGGGAAGTTCGGCACGCCGAACGGGTGGGGACCTCTGACTGGCCCGGAATCATTCCCACCGGCCGCGACGTCGCCATAGTGAAATTCAAGGTATTGGGTCACAAGGCCATCGGTCTCGTAGAGTCTGGAGCCCGCGGTGGTCGCCTCGCTGCCCGGTACCTCCACGATCGTGCGAAACCCGGCATGCTGGAAGAAATGTCGCCGGAAGGCGTAGCGGGCGGAAGCCAAGGCCTCATCACCCGTCGAGATCCAGGATCCGCCCATGAATAGGTTGTGGCGGCCGTCAAAGGTCGGCACGGAGAAGTCGTCGTAGAGAGGGTGCACCTCAAACCCGGAGAGCGGCATGATCGGGCTGCGGGTCCACTGCCACACATTGCCGACCACGTCGCAGAGTTCACCCTGGGGGAACATCGTGACGGGACAGGACGAGGCAAACCTCTCGAGGTTGATGTTGCCCGGGGGATCCTGCCAGGTGGACTGGTCGAACTCGAGTTGCCCGACCGTGGCAGCCTCGGCGTCGTCCCGGAGAACGTGCCAGTGGGCCTCGGTTGGCAGGAGGACGTTTTCACCGGTCTCCCGTGCCAGCCAGCTGCAGTAGGCCTGAGCTTCCAGGCAATTAACCTCAACCGGCCAGTCGAGCGGCAGCGGAATTTCCTCGAGCAGGTTCCGCTGAAGGTAGTCAGCGTCTCGAGCCACCCAGAATCGCGGATGCCGGGCCTTCGTGTAGTGGAGCCAGCCCTTACCCTCGTCGGTCCAGAACGATTCGTCGCGGTAGCCACCCGCATCAATGAAGGCAAGGAATTCTGCGTTGGAGACGAGTCGGCGACCGGCACGAAAATCGGGCAGGCAAACCGCCTCCGTCCCGTACTCGTTGTCCCAGCCGTAGGTGCGGTCGGTGACCGACTTTCCCAGGTGCACCGTGCGGCCTGCCACTGGGAGCCACTCGTTGGCCGGCGGTGTGCCCGCCACGTCGCAGGATTGCCACAGCCGCTGCTCCTCCGCCGAGAGGGCCGTGCCCCGTCGAAGATCCTCCAAGGGCATCATCCGCATGATGACGCTCGAAGTCTCGAGGTGAATCCGTTCGTGTTCGATGCCCATCAAGACCACCCAGGCAGGTGAGTTCCAGCTGATTGGCAGTTCCAGGGGCATCGATTGAATGAAGTCGTCGACAACCTGGCGGACCCGAAGCCGGTATTCCCGCACCGCGTCAACCGATGGCCATTCGTAGTGGGCGGTGTTGAGGTCGTCCCACGACATCTCATCCACACCAACGGCCATCATCGCCTCGATTCCGGAATCGACCCGGGCGGGGATAAAATGACCGGCAGTCAGCTTGTTGACGTAAAAAACCGCTGGATGAGCGAAGTAAAAAATCAACGGATGCCGCAGCGGTTCATGCCGTTGGTAATAAGCCGCGTCGTTACCAATCAGGCTAAAAAGCCGCTCATAGATTTCGCAGGTTTGGTGGAAGTAGCGACGCAGAGACGCCCGTTTGACGGCCACGGGGTCGCTGGCTCCCGGGTCGGCATCGAGCAGGAGCGTGTGCGTCGGCGTGACCGGCAAGGAGAGCGGGTCGATTGGGGTTGCGGTAGCGGTTGGGCCGCGGGAACTGTGGCTGGCGGAGGGCTGCATTCGATGTTCCGGCAGGGTCATATTGTTGATCTGGGATCGAAGAATCTATCACAGGCCTCGAGGCCCGTCAGCCAATCGGACGGGATCGGTCCGGCCGCCGCCAGCAGGCTACCCACAACGGCTCCACGGTGGCAGTTGTCACCTCCGCACCGGGCGTTGGCGACGACACCGGCGGTGAAGTTGCCAGCATGCCGCCAAGCCAGAGCCAGCGAGGCCGGAAAGGCCTCGTCGATGTAGCACGCGGACGAGAGCTTGCCGCCGACAAGTTGGCGGTCGGAGAGCCGTTCCCAGGCGGCCAGCTTGGCTGCGGAGATCCAATCACCGCCATGTTCGAGGATCGCCTCACGAAGCGCGGCCCCGGCTTCAGCAGGCAAGCGGGGGGCGGCAGCGGCCCGCGGGAGCGTGTCCTGCAGAATCTTGACCAAAGCATCCGCCGCTGCCAGGACGTCGCTGTCTTTATGGGTCAGTGCGACATGCTGGCGGACGATCTGCCGCAGGTCGGGGTGCCGCGGCCCCAGGGCTGCCACCAGCGCCGGCACAGGTACCAGCCCACCGATGTGAACGTCGCTCACTCCGCAGTTGATCGGCTTGCGGCCTGCAGCGAGGTTGGTGAAAAAATGACGGTGGTACTCTTCGACGTAGGTATCCCGATGCCAGCCCGCTTCGAGCATCAGCGTTACGTAACGGTCGAGCCACCGTTCCGGTTCATAGCTGCCATCGCGGCGGACCAGCATGAAGAGTTCGACAGCGAGCCGATCGTTGAGCGTATTTTCACCAGCCGCGAGGAATTGATGGTAGTGAATGCCGTGTTGCCCCCAGAACGCGGCCTGCTCGCGGAGGATATCAAACTGTGGGCTCGGAGCCGTCCATTGGCTCCGCCAGAGAATGCTGCCGGGGTGGGGGTTACGAGGAGCGAAATACGGCGAGCATCCGGCTGTTTCCGCGGCTGCCGCCTCGAGTTTTGGATAGTCACGATCGAGCGCTGCTTGATCGTAGTACCAATGCACTGGCATTGCGACGGCGTCGGCGATCAAGGCTCCGATAAAGGCTCGCGTCGCGGGATCTTCGGAGATCGAGTTGCCGTCGGAGGAAGCCGCCTGGTTGCCAGAGTTGGTCATGCTGCCCTCAGGATGCGAGTGTGAGCTGAAGAAATGCCCGGACCCGCGGATCGGCCGGCTGGTGAAAAAACTCCGCTGCGGGGGCAATAACCACCACCCGGCCATCGGCCACGAACGCGATCTCGTCGGCAGTTCGTCGAGCGAAGGCCATCTCGTGGGTCACGAGGACAAATTGTCCACCCTCCGCCCGCACCTCGCGGATCATATCGAGCACCTCGGCCCGCATCTCGGGATCAAGAGCCGAGGTCGGTTCGTCCAGAAACAGCCGGCGCGGCTGCACCACAAGGGCCCGAAGAATCGCAATCCGCTGCTTTTGCCCGCCGGAAAGCTCGGCCGGCCGCTTATGGGCGTGCTCGGCTAACTGAAATCGCTCCAGCGGCCCGCTGACCCGTTCACGAGCAGCTGATTCGGACAAACCGTGAACGTGCACGAGGGGTAGCAGCAAATTTTCCATGGCCGTCAGGTGAGGAAACAGGTTGTACGCTTGAAAAACCGTACCCACGGTCCGTCTGTAACACCGGAGCGGCTCTTCCTCGGTTGGCAGAGGCACTCCGTCGAAGGAGACCCGGCCCGAAGTTGGCACATCGAGCCCCGCCAGGATCCTCAGCAGGGTGGACTTGCCGCCGCCGGATGGCCCTACCAAGACAAGCGTCGAGATTTCTCCCGTGGCCAAGGCCAGCCTGTCGAGTACGGTCGCCATCCCGGCCGGGCGCGTGGCCGTGGCCCGCACCGGGAATCGCTGCACAAGGTCTTCAACGACGAGATTCATGGCTGGAAGAAGGCTGCGATCAACCGGCTTCGTAGCGGAAGCGGTGTTCGAGCCAGCGAGCTAGGCCTGAGAGCGGGAGCGTGAGCAAGAGGTAGCCGGCAGCGAGTGGCAGGTAGCTCTCGAGGGTGGAATAGGTAAACGAGTTGACCTCCTGGGCGTTGAGTGTGAATTCTGAGATCGCGATCACCGACAAAAGCGATGAATCTTTGACGAGCGAGACCAACTGGCCGGCTACGGCTGGCAGCACGAGCCGCACAGCTTGTGGCAGCACAACGAGCCGGAGCGACTGCCAGGGGGTGAGCCCGATCGCCCGGCCGCTGTCGATCTGGGTCTTGGGGATCGCTGCCAGGCCGCCGCGGAAGATTTCAGCCATATAGGCGCCGCTGAACAGCGACAGCAGGAGCACGCCGGCGACATAGCGGTTTTCAAGGCCGATCGCGGTGGCGACGACATAAAATCCGATCAGCAGTTGGACGAGCAGGGGCGTGCCGCGGATGACTTCCACGTACACCCGGGCGGCGGCCTCGAGCAGGGTGTTGCCTGATCGCAGCATCACTGCTGCCAACGCCCCCACGATCATGCTCGACACGAGCGCTGCCAGGCTCAAGGCAACGGTTACGAGCCAACCCTGGAGGAACTTTTGCCGATATTCCCACACCCCCTCCCAATTCCACTCGTAATCCACCCTGGCGAACGCTACCGCCACGGCGGCAGCGAACAGGATAAAGACGACGACATGCGCGAGCCAGCGGGGCATGAGTCAAGCCTACCAGCACTGGTCCTGGAGGCGAAAGCAACCTGAACGGTGAGATCAGGATGGCCCCGTGCTCCGTTGCCGAATGTGCCAATTTCTGCAGCGCGGCCGCCTGAGTGGCCACGGGCCATGATGGCTGGCTTTGTTGACGGAGCGCTAGAAGTAGAACGGAATCGAATGCTGCTCGAAGTAGGCTTTTTCCTCCGGCAGAAACTCGATGGCGAGGCCATCGAAGCCGCCGCCGGCGCGGAACTCGTGCAGAAAGGCATTGACGGCCTGCCGCAGTGAATCGTCGCTACGGCGGAGACCAACGGCCCAAGTCTCCTCGCGAAACGGGCGGAGCAAGGGTCGGGTGGTGTCGGGATGCCGCCGATGGCTGCGGTAGACCGAGAGGGAGTCGTAGATAAAGGCGTCGGCGCGGCCCTGAGACACTTCCATGACCGCGGCCGATTCCTTGTCGAGCACCAGCACGCGGGATTTTTTCAGGGCGGTGGCCGCGTAGTGGTGGCCGGTGGTTCCCTTTTTAACAGCCACGACGCAGCCTGGCTGGTCGAGGTCAGCAGCTGACTCGACTGGTGAGGACGTTGCCGCAAGGAGGGCGAGACCCGTTTTCAGGTAGGGCTCCGAAAACGCGATCGAGCGGGCCCGTTCTGGTGTGGCGGTCATCGACGAGATGATGCAGTCGATCTTTTTCGTCTTGAGCGCCGGGATCAGGCCGTCAAAGGAGATGTTTTCAATCACGAGGGCTCGGCCCAGGTGGGTTGCAAGGGCCTCAGCCAGGCGAACGCTCACTCCCGTGGGCTTGCCCGCTGGGTCGGTCATCTCAAAGGGCGGGTATGAGAGTTCCATCCCGACCCTGAGCGGCTCGGCAGCTCCAGACAGGTGTGGAGCCATGCCAGTGAACAGGCCGAGGCAGATGACCGACAAAAAAAGCCGCGGGTCGAGCATGGCTGGCCTCCGGATGAAAAGCCGATGGAAGAAAAGCGGGTGGAGCCGGTCGACCCACGATACCCCACGAGCCGCAGCGGCGGAGCCGATTCGACACGGAAGCCCCGCAGGCCGCCGGGTGGCGGCCCGATCTGCTCTGCGCCGCACTGGCGGGAGGAATCCAATCGTTGACACCCGACAGGGATCCATTGGGGCTGCCAGGGTTCTCTCGCTCGACGTTCAGGCGAACCCTTCGGGCCTTCGGTCAAAGCGTGTCTGCTGCGCCTCGCCGTCCATGGCTTCGCTTGCTGCGAAACTCGCCCGCAGACCCAGGCAGCCCCCCGCCCGGTCACCGGTGGCACCCCCAACCGACTTCGTGCTCCTGATACCATCAGGGACCAGGCAGCCTGGTTTTTCCGCTTTTTTCATGAGGACGTTCCCATGCCACTCTCCCGCCGCACGCTGCTTACGTCGTCCGCCGCCCTGGCCTGCAGCGGCATGGCCGACGTGTCGGGGCTGCGGGCTGCCGAGCCAGCCGCAGCCTCAGTTCCGCTGCCGCCGCGCTTCAACACCAGGCTGCTCTTCTCGTGCAAGTACGGGATGACGCAGGGGGCGTCGCTTGAGGAGCGGTTGGGAGCGGCTAGAGAGGCCGGGATGGACGGCGTGGATTTCGACGACGCGGCGGCTGTGACCCCGGAACAGCTTCGCCAGGCTGCCGCCGCCACCGGGGTGTTCATCCACGGTACGATCAACCATGCCCATTGGAAGAAGCCGCTGACCAGTCCTGACCCGGCCATTCGGGCCGAGGGCCTTGCCAATCTGGAGCACTGCATCAGGGTCTCGCATGCAGCCGGTGGAAGTGGTGTGCTCCTCGTGATCGGAAGGCAGGCCGATGGTCCTGCGGCCGCAGACCGCGCCCGTGTGGAGATCAACAAGGCAATTCCGCTGGCCGCGGCCCTGGGCCAGCGAATCCTGTTCGAGAATGTCTGGAACGGAATGTTTTACGAGGATGACGGACCGCGGGATCAGTCGGTCACGGCTTGGGCTGCGTACATCGACAGCTTTCAGAGTCCATGGGTGGGGGCGTTTTTTGATCTTGGCAACCACGCCCGCTACGGAGACGTAGCGGCTTGGATCCGGGAATTGGGGCCGCGGATCGTGAAACTCGACATCAAGGGCTACTCCAACGCGCGGGCCGATGGGGAGGGAAAGGGGAGGGGTTTCGTGGAGATCACCGATGGCGATATCGACTGGCCAGCCGTCCGGGCCGCGCTGGCCCAGATCGGCTTTACTGGCTGGGTCTCGGCGGAGGTCGGCGGGGGAGACGTGGCCCGGCTGAAGACCGTGCTCGCCCAGATGCAGGAAGCCCTGCTGGGCTGACATCACCCAGCCTGGGGGCCGGTGGTCGGCGGAATCCGATCGAGCGACATGACCGGAACAAAACACGTTTGTTCAAGTCGTGTGAGGCCGATTCTGATCGCACGTACGCCGGTTTTGAGAGCCATCTTTGCCGGTGTGCCGCGTCTGTCCGCGTGGCCACTGGTAGCTCGTTTGCGTCACCGTCTGTCAGGAGTCTTGCCCGTGCTGTCCCGCTCCGCCTCGCCCGCCCCGTCCACCTCCACTGCTGCCGCTCCGCTCCGGCTCTCCAGCTACTTCGCAGCCGGTTTCGGCGTTGCAACGGGCCTTCTCGCCACGGCCCCCGCCGAGGCCGCGGTGGTGAGCATTGACATCGGCCCGAGCGGCTTCAACATCGCCGGCTTGAACGCGGGATTGGGCTACAACAGCACGGCGATCACAAACTTCCCGTTCGCATCTGCTGGAACGCTCAATCTGTACGGGCTCGGTGGCAGCAACCAATGGGGCCTAGCCGGGATCGTGGGGCTCGAGTTCGCTGTGAACAGCAGTTCCCCCGTGAGCCCGCGGAACTTCAGTCTGGGGAGCACCGTGGACGGATCAGCCTTGTTCCAGACGGCTGTGGTCACGAGCGTGTTCCGCTACGGGTACGGATCGTTCACGTCGGCGCCGGACTTCGGCCCGGGCAGCTACCTCGGTTTCAAAACTGCTCAGGACAATTACGGTTGGCTTGAGGTGACGTGGAGCAATACTGCGAATAGCTGGGAAATTCTCTCGGGGGCTTATGAGAGCGTGCCGAACACCGGGATCGGTGTTCCCGTGCCCGAGCCGGTGGCCGTGAGCCTGGCGAGTGTGGCCGCTCTTGCCATGGGCGGTGCTGCAATCCTCCGGCTGCGAAAGACACGGCAGAAACACGCACCACCGGCGTGCTGATCCCAGACGGTCACTACCGGCAGGAGGGTACCCGGGTCGGGAAGGATCATCGCCGGCCGTGGTATAAATCGGCCGCTTCGTGAGGTATCGCTGCGGGCCCTTCACCGGGCATCACCTCCGGAGAAATTCATACGGAGGAGCCACGCCATGTCGACAGAGCATCCGACGACTGCCCCCGTTTTGGCTGCACGTTCGCCGATCTACCGCGGCCCACTGCCGCACGTGACCGCGGTCGAGCGGCTGCCGGTCACGGTCTATGACCAACCGGCGGATGCCAGCCGGGCTGCGGCCCGGGAGATCGCCGACCTCGTCACCAGCCGCGCGGCCGTCGGCAAAAAGACGGTGCTGGGACTTGCCACCGGCAGCACCCCGGTCGGTGTGTATGACGAGCTGATTCGACTGCACAAGGAAGAAGGCATCTCGTTTCGGAGTGTCGTGAGCTTCAATCTCGACGAATATTGGCCAATGCAGCCCGACGCGCTGCAGAGCTACCAGCGGTTCATGCGAGAGCATCTCTTCGACCATCTCGACATCCCTGCCGAGGCGATCCACATTCCCGACGGCACGCTCCCCAAAGCTGAAATCCTGGCCGCCTGCGGCAGGTACGAGGAGCTGATTCGGGAGGCCGGCGGCATCGATCTCCAGATCCTCGGCATCGGTCGTACCGGGCACATCGGCTTCAACGAGCCGGGCAGCGCCGTGGAGAGCCGAACCCGGCTGATCACGCTCGACAACGTGACCCGGGGTGACGCAGCCAGCGACTTCTTCGGGGAACGCAACGTGCCCCGCCAGGCGATCACGATGGGCGTCGGTACGATTCTCGATGCCCGGCGGGTCATTCTCCTGGCCTTCGGCGAACATAAGGCGTCGATCGTGCGGAAGTCCGTCGAGGAGCCTCCGTGCAGTCATGTATCTGCCAGCGCGCTGCAGCAGCATCCCGATGCGAAGTTCGTGCTCGACGGGGCGGCGGCCTCCCGGCTGACCCGATTCGAGGCGCCGTGGGTCGTCGGGCCGCTCGACTCGTTGGGACTCGAGTGGGCTGATCCACTGGTCCGAAAGGCGGTGATCTGGCTGGCACTCAAACTCGGCAAGCCGATTCTCAAACTCACCGATGGCGACTACAACGAGCATGGCCTGCAGGATCTGCTCTCAAACCGCGGCCGTGCCTACGACATCAACATCGGCGTCTTTCGGGCCATGCAAGACACGATCACCGGCTGGCCAGCCGGCGGACCCGGCAAGCCGCGCCGGCTGCGGGTCGCTGGGGGTGAGTCAGCCCCACGGGCGGCCGATTTTCCCAAACGCGTGGTTGTTTTCAGTCCGCATCCCGATGACGACGTGATCAGCATGGGAGGCACCTTCATCCGCCTTTGCCAGCAGGGACACGAGGTGCATGTGGCCTATCAGACCAGCGGCAATATTGCCGTCTGGGACGAGTCGGCCGACCGCCATGTCGATTTCGTGGAGGAGTTTTGCCGGGCCTTCGAGGTCGGCACGGTCGTGTCGCCTGGTGAGCGAGCGCCGGGCGAGATCGCCGAGAAGATCAGGGCGTTCCTCAAGGCAAAGCCCGCCGGGGCGGTCGACATCCCGGAACTCCAGGCTGTCAAGGGGCTGATTCGTCGAACGGAGGCTCGAGCGGCGGCCCGTTACTCGGGTGTTCGGCCGGAATGCATCCACTTCCTCGATCTGCCGTTTTATGAGACGGGGCGGGTGCGAAAGAAACCGATCGGGCCGGACGACATTGCAATCACCGTGAAATTATTGGAGGAGGTGAGGCCCCATCAGATCTACGCCGCCGGCGATCTTTCCGATCCGCATGGCACCCATCGCGTCTGCCTGGCTGCCGTGTTTGGTGGGATGCGGGAACTGGCCGATCGCGACTGGGCCAAGGATTGTGAGCTTTGGCTCTACCGGGGCGCCTGGCAGGAGTGGGAGCCCCACGAAATCGACATGGCCGTGCCCCTCTCCCCCGACGAGGTTCAGCGAAAGCGACTGGCAATCTTCAAGCACGAGAGCCAGAAGGACAAGGCAGTCTTTCCCGGCCCCTCCGACCCGCGCGAATTCTGGCAGCGGGCCGAGGATCGCAATCGTGCGACAGCCAGGCTGTATGATTTGTTGGGTCTGCCGGAGTATGAAGCGATCGAAGGGTTTGTGCTCCACCGCGGCTGAGGCTGTGACCACCGGTCATGCTGGCGATCGATCAGGCCCGATCAAGGCAAGGTGTCAGTCGTGATGGTGGTGGAGCCGCTGAAGGTGGCAGCCAGTGAGCGGCCTTGTTTCGTTGCCGGCGTGTCCCCCCAACTTCTTTTTGGTCCGCTTGGTCCTCCTCGGAGTCGCGTGATGTCCCACCTGCACTTGATTGCCCTGCTCTCGATCCTCGGATGGGCCGTTGGCGTCCGGGCGGAGACCACCTTGGTTGAACCGCCGGCGGGCTTCCGGTCGCTATTTAACGGCCAGGACCTGTCCGGCTGGCGGGGCCGGCCCCATCTCGACCCCCGCCAGGAAGTCGCAGGCACGCCCGCGGAACGGCAGACCCGGCAGGCGAATTGGGATGCCGACCTGGCCACGCACTGGCAGGTGGCCGACGGGGTGATCGTGAGTGATGGGAAAGGGGTGTTTCTCACGACCGAAGCTGACCACGGCGACTTCGAACTTCTGCTCGAATGGATGCTGCCGGATCCTTGTGCCGACAGTGGGATCTACCTTCGCGGCAATCCCCAGGTGCAGATCTGGGATCCTGGTTGTGAGCGGGACTTTCGCCACGGCTGCGAGAAGGGATCGGGCGGACTGTGGAACAATCCAGCTGATTCACCGGGAAAGTTTCCACTCGTGCGGGCTGACCGGCCGATCGGCGCGTGGAACGTGATGCGAGTCCGGATGGTTGAGAGTCGGGTGACGGTGGAACTCAACGACCAGATCGTGGTGGAAGACTGTCCGCTGGCCAACTACTTCGAGCCAGCTGCCCCTCTGCCTGCGCGCGGCCCGATCCAAATCCAAACCCACGGGGCACCGATGCACGTGCGAAACGTCTTCCTTCGTGAGTTCGAGCCAGCCCCCTGAGATGAGCCCGCACGACTGTCTCACTGACCGACGGCGGCCGGGAATCCTGCCTCCACGAGTGCCGGGTAGCCGGGCTTGAGTGGTCGTACGTCGTAGCCGAGCGGGCGGAGCAGGGCCGCCGCTTCAAGACACCGGCCGCCGACAAGGCAGTGGCAGTAGATGATCTTGTCCTGCGGAAGCAGCTGGGCCAGCTGGGTTGGATCGATGCCCCGTTCGAGGGCGCTGAGCGGTACCAGCCGAGCTCCCTGGATGTGACCGGCGTTCCACTCGTTGGGCTCGCGGACATCGACGAGAACCGCCTGGCCGCTGGTCAGGGCCTGCTGGACCGATGGCAGCGGGTCCTTCGTATGCCCCCCGGCCAGGGCCGGGCCGGCCGTCGCGGCGGCGATGATCGCCGTGAGCAGCAGCCGCGCGCACGTGGTCACTCGCATCTGGTTCCAGGGCATCCGGCCAAGCATGATCGCCATCCCGCAGGTGTCAGTCACGCCGGCAAAGATCAGCCCGGCACCCACGAACGCGGCCAGACCAGTGCCGATATTTTGCCAGGTCTGATCCGGGCCGAACGCGGCCAGGATCGAGCCGGCGACGATCAACAGGCCGGCGACGATTCGTACCTGCCGTTCGAGCGAAATCGCCTTCTGGCCTCGGACCACAGGCAGGCCGGCGGCATCGCAGGCGGTGGTACCGCCCTCCACGCTCACCACATTGGAGATGCCTGCGGCGATCATCTGCTCACAGGCCGTTTTGCTCCGGCCACCGGAGCGGCAGACAAAGTAAATCGGGCCGGTGCGGCCGGTCTGGCTGGCGGTGAGGGCCTTTGGGTCGAGCCGGTCGAGGGGCAGGTTACGGGCGAAATCGATATGGACTTCACCGTATTCTGCGGGCGTGCGGACATCGATCAGATCGATCGCCTCGCCGCGGTTGCGGAGATCCAGCAGGCCCTTGGGCGTGATGGTGGCCACCATTCGAAAAACTCCTTTGAGGGTGAAAGCTGGGATTGAAAAAAGGGGGGTCGCGAAGTGATGTGGGCAGGGAAAAAACGTCGGAGCCTCAGTCACACTTCTTGCGACCAAACCGATCTGAAATGCACTTCATGATGCTTGCCAGGTGGGGCTCGACGATCGCGTAGTACACGGTTCGACCCTCCCGCGACGAGTCGAGAAACCCGCACCGCTGCATCAGCCGGAGGTGCTCGCTGGCCATGTGGCTGGGGATGCCACAGGCCTCGGCCAACTCCCCGACGGGATAACGGCCGGTCAGGAGCATTTGGACGATTCGAAGCCGGTGTGGATGGGCGAGCGTTCGGAGACACTCCGCCGCCTGACTGAGTGCCTCCAGCCCGATCAACTGCTCGGAACCAGCCCGCAGGGCAGGTTTGGCGATTGAATTCACGGTGGTGGAACGCATGCGTGTCACATCATTGGGCCTAAGGGGCCAGAGGGCACGAGCCCGAAGTCTTGCTGTAATGTATCGACATATTGCGATATGTCAATCAGTATTTCCGCGAGCGATGTGCTGTCGTGGGCAGACGTTCGAACAGTCCGCCGCACGACCCGCTAACAAGGGAGCCCGGGGAAACCCTCGGCAATTCCTGCGGTCGCCCAACTGGAACAGCGATGGATGGCTTTTTCCCTGGACCGCTAACCGCGGCGACCCCCGCGAGCGGGGAGGCCGAGTTCGACCCGCCGCTGTTCTTTGACTCGTCTGTATTCCAGGCCTCGGGCCCTGGCCTCGGCGGATGACGAGTCGATGCGGCTTTTGGACCGCATGTTTCGGCTCTCTTCAGTTCTCTGGCCGCCGGGCCCGCCGCCGCCAGGAGTGCCACCGCGTCCACCGGGGCCGCCCGCATTGACCGGGCCGCCCGAACCACCTGGGCCGCCTGCCAACCCGCCCGGTGGTCTGCCCCGGCCCTCACCCTGGGCCGGCCGCCGGGCCCGCTGGGCTTCCCAGGCCTGCCACCGTTGTGCTTCACCCTTGAGTCGCCGGTCCATCTCGGCCATGCGCTGCTCCGGCGGCATCGAAAAGTAGGAATTCACCTCGGCCTTCTCGCGGGCCTCGAACAACCGCCCCATTTCCCGACCGGCCTGCTCCCGGTATTCCCGCGGCACCTGCCGCATGGTCTCGAACATCGGGCCGAATGAGCCCTCTTCAAATGGGGCTTCATTCCTGGCAACCCGCTGCAACTGCTGGATTTGTTCGTCCACCAGGGCCTGCACGGCTCTCACTTCCGGAGGGGCGGAGAAAAAACCGAACAGCCACATCATGACCAGGGCGAGCAGTCCCAGCACGACGATTCCGATGGCGACCGTTCGCACGACCTGGCCGCTGGACGGCCCGCCCCTCCTCGACTCGGCGAGACCTGCGAGCGCCGCTCGCTTTGCTGATACCGAAGCCGCCATGGCAAAACCTTTTCGGGGAATACGGGAATGAGTCTGAAAATCCTACCCAGTTTCAGCAGGCTGCGACCGACACCGCCCTGGCTTGCCGAGTCATCGCCCGACCGGGCATGCATCTGCCCAGGATCAACGGCTGAATTCGCCGAATGTTGCGGTTTGCTTGGGCCGGCTGGCCCGCGGCTGTCCTCAGCCGTCCACCGGGCCGATGGTCCGGCGGACAAACACCTCCGCGGCGATCTTGGCTTCGGACAAGAGCGTGTAATTATCGGATACAGCATGAATTCGGCGGGCCAGTTCGGCGTCGAAGCAGCGGAGCACGAGCCGGAGTGGTGGGCCGTTCCGGCGGGTTTCGGCCACCGACTGGGCTGTCAGTCCGATCTCCAGGTTGAGGGCGTCGTTGCTCGTGCAGGCGACGAGGGCCCGGGCGTGTTCGATTCCCGCCCGGTGGAGAATCACCGGCCGGGTCGCGTCGCCAACGATGACCGGGCAGCGGGGAGTGGTCTCTCGGTGGAGTTCGTCATCGGCCTTGGGATCGATCACCACGACACGCTGGCCGCGGTCGTGCAGGCCGCGAGCCACTGCTGTGCCTACGGATCCGAGGCCGCAGACCACGACATGGTTCCGCAGCCGCCGGGCCCGCCACTCGTTCCGCAGGTGATCGGCCGTGCCGGTTACCACGAACACCGCCAGCAGTGACGCAGTGACGGCGATCAAGAGCACGCCGGCGAACATCAATCCCACGCCAAACAGCTTCACCCAGTCGGGGGCCTGCGACAGGTTGATGTCGCCGAACCCGACAGTTGTCACGACCGTCGTCGCGAAGTAGACGGCATCGATCCAGGTCAGGTCCATCGTGAACCGGAACACTGCGATGGCCGCGGCGTAGAGGCCGGCAAGCACCAGTGGGATCGCCAGAAACTCGGGCCGCACTGGCCGGCGTGGGATGGTGACGGGGCGGACGGCGGAGGACACGGCCGCGGTGTTGGCAGGCGTTGCGAGGGCCGCTTCGACGAAGGCTCCGGCGGCGAGATCGGCCGGGGCGAGGGCGGCGGCGATGCCGAAATCGGTCTCGAACCGGTGCGAGAGCCGCGGCTGCGAATGCCGCATCACCACCCGCACGCCGGCCGCCTCGCTTCGGACTTCGAGGGCCGCTTCGAGATTGTCGACGTCGCTGGCAGTCGTGAGCACGACCGCCCCGGCGCCGGCAACACCGGCCTCGAGCCGGGCCGCAGTTGTGCGGAAGTCACCGCGCACAAGCCTGGCTCCGGCTGCTTCGGCCCTTTCGATCCGTTCCGGGCTCGTGCTGTGATCGGCGATGACCGTGACCGGGCAGCCGCAGCCGCGCAGCGACTCCACCACCTGGAGACCGAATCGACCGAGTCCGCACACAACGACAGGACGCATGGGGGCGAGTATAAGCCAGGGCAGTGCGGTTCCTCGGGCGAGGCATGGATCAGCGGACCAGCGTCGGCTGGACGGCGAGCGGGGTCTGCCCGGCTCCGCGGATCTCGCAGGGATGGAAGG
>ERZ889217.423-NODE-423-length-26174-cov-18.622344_pt1 | contig 26174 bp, 30 predicted proteins | sample MGYA00521098_ERZ889217 | MGnify/ENA primary metagenome ERZ889217 (study PRJEB32303, sample SAMEA104408613) | aquatic metagenome | biome: Brackish water; feature: Pelagic; material: water | place: Baltic Sea | collected 2014-06-10T22:04:00 | depth 2,362 m ... | reverse complement strand
TGGCCGTGTTCTGGTGCCAGCAATCGGAATGGGTGGGGGGCACGGGATCGAGCACGAGGGACCAGTCCAATCGCTGCACCCCCAGGCCTTTGGCCAGGTTCTGGGCCGCCTGACAGCTGAAGCCATCCCCTTGCAAGCTCACCAAGGCCCCCCGACCCTGGTGGCGCGCCACCAGCACATCCAGACGCCCCTGGTGCACCAGCAACAACCGATCGGACCCCAGCCAGCCGAGGTGCAAGGCCATCACCAAGGCCAGTAGGCCAAGGCCCAGGCGCCGCCATCGCTGGGCAAAACCGGGCAGCACCAAGGCTGCCAGCGCAAGGGAAAACAGCAACTTAAACCTAGGGAAGATTTGCAGCCTCCTACGATTCCAGATAGAATAGGATTGTCGTGGCGCAGAAAATCGAAGCAATGAAAAGCGCTTGAAGAACCATGATCCCAACAAAAGAAAGCAAAGATCCTGAAAAAGGTAAAGGCAAAAAAAACGAGGACAGGGAAGAACCGGTAGACAGAGCAGAGCTATCAGGGAAAGAAATATGGGACTATATTATTCATAAAACCAAAAAAATATCAGCAAGAATAGGAATCTGCGGAGACAAGAAAAGGCTGTTCCAAAGACCAAAGTCTCTCCGCGGCCAGCTGGTTGTCAGCATCTGGATCGGCCTTGCAGCTGTCTTTATCCCGATCAACATCGTAAACGGCATTAGAGATGCGGAGACCGGGACCCGCGAAATGCAAAAAGTACTCATGGAGCAGAGTACATTTGTCTACTATAGCGTAAGGAACTGGCGCAGGAGCACAAGAGATTTACTTCAATTACTAGCCTTTGTGCCACAAATAAGAAGGCTAGAACAAGAAGAAACACAGGAAATTTTCGATCGACTATCCCTGTTGTATCCGTATCGCTCATGGCGGCTTTGGAACCGAGATGGTGATCTACTCGTAGGAACAAATGTTGTTGAACCGGCGTACAGACAACGGGTACTCTCAAGACCATATTTCTTGAAATCAAGAGAAGGAATTCCAAGCAATGGAATTTACAAGAATTGCATGATTGGAAGGTCATGCTTCGTCGAAAGCATGCCCGTCTTTGGGCCTGGCATCAGCCCAGTATCAACAAGCTCGTCTAGACCAGTCGGGGTTTTGACCATTGCCATAGGCCTGACTGACACTGCAAAAGACTCTGGACTAGTAATAATAAAAGATCAAATAGAAGGGATGATGGAAAAAAATGTTAAGAAAATAAGAGATAGCTCACCATGGAACACACCCCTGTCACTACAGAATAAAGACTTCACAGGCATGGAGGTCCTAATGGTAAGCAAGGATGGCGAAGTAGTATTTCCAATGACTGCATTAAATGACGCGATATCACTACAAAAACCGGAGAAAACTCTGGCTGGACCCTGGGGGCCAATCGTAAAGATTGGGATGAAAGCCAACTCAAACGGAAAACTTGAGGAAATAAAGACAGGGGGGAGGGAATACTTTTCATTCTCCAGAAAAATAGATAACGAATGGAACCTTGTAGCAGTCATCGACAAAGAATCGAGCTACGCAAGCGTTCGAAGGAAATTCCAGGAAGAATTAATCTTCCAACTGATCACGCTGCTAAGTGCAACGACTGTAGTAGCACTAGTATGCAGAAAATCGGCGGAACCTATCAAGCTAGCGGCAACAACAATCAAAGCAATTAGCCTAGGCGATTTCGAAGCTAAAATACAAACCAACCGAAAAGATGAGATAGGGGAACTATTTTGCGACATCAATCAAACTGGTATAAATTTAAAGAAACTACTAACAAGCCAGCTAGAGCATGCTGCCACAGACCAACAAATACATACGGCTACAAACATTCAAAAAAGCTTTGTAATCCAAGATCTACCTCAAAATGAATACGTAGATCTGGCAGCTGATTTCGACCCAGCCTACGAAATTGGTGCTGACTGGTACGACGCAATTAGCACAGATGCAATTACTTATGTAGTCATAGCAGACGTATGTGACAAAGGGATAGCCTCGGCACTCTTCATGTCGGTTTTCAGAAGCCTCATGCGCTATTCACTCTTGGACGAAAACAAAGAATTAGAAATGCAAGGATTGGATAAATCTCTAGAAGATGCAGTTACCCAGGTGAACAATTACATGGCTAGCAACCATGGAGACTCTTCAATGTTCGCAACATTATTTCTCGGTGCCTACGCGAAAGAAGAGAATAAGTTAAGCTACGTATGCGCCGGACACGAAAACCCAATTATAATACGTAAAAAGGGCATACTCGAGAGCCTTGAAACAACTGGACCAGCCATTGGAATATTTGCAGAGGCAAAATACGCTGTTAAAACCGTAAAGCTTGAGCCAGGCCAAATTCTATTCACATATACCGATGGGTTGGTTGATGCAAGATCACCCTCCAATATATCGTGGGGATTAGAAGGGGTAAAAGGTGTACTCTCGAATACTGACCCTACAGAAGTTTCTGCCAAATCACTGCTTGATGAAATGAGCTTAAAAGTAAACCAACATCGTGATGATGCGGAACAATTCGACGACCTCACGATGCTGGTGCTGAAGGTAAAGTAAAAATTATTAAGCGGGCTTCCGCGTGTAACAGGCCTCACCACGATCAAAGAGATCTTGCAATTCAGCTAGGTGGTTTCCGTCAGTTGCAATCGGGCCGCGAATGTTGCGATAGTCAGAACGCCCCACAAAACCACCCGTTGGATCATGGGGAACACCCCACAAAGCAGTTTGCAACGTTGTTGCCTGAGGACCAGGAAGATTCAGTGGTTTGCTCGAACCATCGACATTATTAACACCATCAAACCAATCAGTGACACCATTGGCTGGGGTCCAAATGTTATAAAAACCACGAATCGGTTGCTTATTCGTAGACTCGTTATGCCAAAAATGAACAGTTCCTTTAGGCGAATAGGCAAGCCCGCCCTTCGACAAGACGAGAGAACCCATTTCAGGCACCGGTGCATTCACACCGGGAAGCTGACCTGGGACCAGAGGTTGGTAATCCTTCGTTCCATAAATACGAAAATCAGAATCTTCAGTCACAAAGAACCACTCTGAAGAAGCAAAGTGGAAGTGAGGAGGTGGGCCAGCATCGTAGGGTGCAATGGTCTCGCTAAGCTGATACAAACCACAGGTATCCTCGGGTGTCCTCAACATCACCAGCTGGTCACCACCGCCTGTTTCGAAGACACGGGGTTTTGCAAGAAAACGAGGCATCACAACACGAGTCTTGGCTTCGGGGAAGTCGTAGACCAAACGTTGCTTCACACCCTGATCGAGGGTTTGTGTTCGGTTATAAGTAAAAACTTCAAAAAACTGGGCGCGAACGGGGTTGGGGAAGAAAACAACAAAAAACAAGCCAACTGATCCAAGAATGAGTAGGAAATTCCGAAGCAATGGCCGACGAAGCGAGCGAAGCGAAAAAGTCACGGAATTTAGGGCGAAAACTGAGTTAATAGGCCAGATGATTATACGACTAGAAAATTAAAGACTATGGAAAGCATCAGTAGAAGCAATTTGCACATCTAGATCGTGGGCAAGGTGAGGCTTCACCCAATCCCACCAGGCAAGGAAGTGAGGTGTGTTGAGATGGTCCACAAGAGCTTGCTGTGAGGGCCATATTTCATCAAAAACGTAGGTACCAGGATGCTCGATATCACGGTTAGAACTGTAAGAAGTAACCGGGTCTCTATCGCGAGTAATTTTGGCGAGCTCCAAAGTCTTTTTCTCAAATTCATTCTCTTGGTCGAGTGTTAAATTCATCTCAAGTCGACCAACTACATGAATGCCATCTGCTGGGGCTACTACAGCAGCAGAAACTTCTAATGGCGAACAAAACAAAAGCAAACTTAATACACAGCCTGCTAGAAACCGAATCAATGTTGACATAGAAACCAATGCTATAGGGATTGAAGATGGGAATAGAGAAGATGAGAGCCGAGACATAAAGATCGAAGCTCATAATAGTGAGACATCAGAAAAAGCGGAAGAAGGCCACTGTCAGGAAGTCAAGACGAGAAAAGTAACAAATCATGAAGGATTCTCTGTGTGAAGCTAATTGCCCAATAATGGGGTGGAATGAGATTTTCAGATCATGCCTGAGGCCTCACCCGTCAATGCTGTTCTCGACGACCCTGGCCTACAACAGGCATTGAGCAGTATCCATCCAAAGTTTGGAGATCTCTGCACAAGAGTAGCTGGGGAGGTCTGGGGCACTCCTCTCATTGATCAAGCCACAAAGGCATTGATCACTATCGCTATCGATGTGGTGAACCAGGGAATTAACGGGCCAGGCTCTCCATTTGAAGCGCACGTTCGTATGGCGATCAAACAAGGAGTGTCTTTTGAAAAAATTGAAGAGCTGTTGCTGTTCACCTGTGCGTATGCAGGATTCAACAAAGCAGCAGCCGGATTTGGTAAACTAGCGGAAATCAAAAAGCGAACAGAATCGGAATAGAAAAAATTTAAAAGAAAAAAAATTACACAAAATACACACATGTCCAAGCTTCTGCGAAAAATGAACAACCACTCCTTTCGCTACCTGGCAAACTGTTGCTTGTGCAGCTTATTTGCAGTAATGAGTTGGTTGACTTGGCCCCAAGCATCCAATGCACAAACTCTAGGTATTCCGTTTCCCAACTACACCCCAAGCCCTGAGCCGGAGCTAATCATCGGACCACCAGGCGAACAGTTTACATTTACAAGAACCGGTAAAAATACAGATAACCGTTTCACAATGGCTGAGGCCCTTGTTCCCCCAGGATCAGGCCCATTGCCCCATTTCCATGAAAATTACGATGAATGGTTCTACTTCCCAAAAGGGGGAATTACCTTGTTTCTAGACCCTGATCACACATATAGTGATTTGAGTAAAATTCCAAATAAAACAGCCCCAGGGGCAGACATCCAATTAATAGAAACAAAACCAAAGAGCCTTTACTACGTACCCCGGGGGCACATCCACGGATTCTACAATAGTTCTGACAAACCTGTAGAAATGACATTTGTCTGGGCACCGGAACGTATTAGCGACTACTTCCGTAATACTGGTGAAACCGTAAAGCAGTTTCCATCTGATTTCAAGGTTGACGCCACGCGATTGGAATCATTCGTGAACGATGCACCTCTCTATGGAATCAACCAGAGCCAATACTTCATGCAGTATATTCACTCAATCAAACAAGCCACCCCACAAACAATCGCAGCCGATGATCATATCACTGAGCTTACCGATATGTTGTCTACACCGCTCTCCTAGGATCCCGAAAACTCAAAAATTCTATCTCAGTCTTAACCCACAACAAATCAAGACACGAAGAATAAATGTCCCCTACCGCACTGGCTACAACACTGATCGGCGGGTTCCTTGTGGGCTTCGTATTCTCGATCTTCAAACTACCCTTGCCAGTACCACCACTTGCTGGATTGATCGCTGCAGGAGCATGCTTAGCAGGCTCAGCGGCATATCAGGCCGTTCACGTGGCCATGAACAGGGGAGCCCAATAACCCAACCTTAATACACAAAGATCGAAAATATGATACCATAATTGGATTCTTCTCGGTAAGTCCACCATCTCTTCAAACATGACTAAGTCAAAAATCCTGGTTCTCATCGAAGAACACTACGACGAAACAGAATTCAATGTGTTTAACACATTCTTCCCTGCCAACAATGTCGCCATTGAGTATGCCTCTTACCTCTGGGGAAACGAGGCAATAGAGTTTGAGGGCAACGATAAAACGAGTAAGGTCAAGGTTGAACTTTGCGTAAGTAAAATCAATCTTAAAGACTACAAAGGATTGATTTTGATTGGTGGCTACGCCATGGACCGGCTTCGCTATCAAACAAGCCTTTCTGACGGCCCAAATTCAGCACCGGCAGTCGAACTGCTGAGGCAGGCCGTCGGACGTATGAATGAGGGAAAACTGGCTATCGGTACCATTTGCCATTCACTCTGGTTGTTCTGTGCAGACCCAAGCCTGCTGAAAGGGCGGAAAGTGACCTGTGCCCACAACATCGCGTGTGACGTGGAGAATGCCGGCGGGAAACTTATTGTTGCCAATGGTGAAACAGTGGAAACCTATGCCGATGGCTTGCTCATTACTGGTCGCCATCCTGGCGCCGTTGAAGCATTTGACGATTTGTTCCTCCAGACAATCAATAGTCTTTAAGGCTTAAGCCCTATACAATAATACTATTCATAACTACCCATCAAAAGCTTTAACCAAGAGATGAACAACCTCGATTTCTCTTTCTCGGATCTGATCTCTGGCTACGTCACCAACTACAACTCGACCGAGAAAATTATTGAGCTCAGCACATCCGACGGAAGGCCCTATCGGGCCCAGTTGACTGGCAACACCTACGCCAAGCAAACCCAAAATCTGAAGGAAGGCTGGCTTGATCGAGGTGGGCAACTCGATAGCCTGTTGGTTGCAGGTCAAATGGTCTTTTTATATGGAACATTTTTTCCTGAAAGTGAAGTCAATTTTGAAATCAACTATATCGTCTTTGCCGGGGACAACAAAGAAGACCTCCGCTACAACGAAAAAGGCTGGTGGATTGAGCAAATCGACTCAATTGCGGCGTCCTACATCAAATGGCAGTTTAATGTGCCAACTGAAGAAATAGACTATAAAAACTATAGGACTCTCATCAGTCTAACGGGTGGTAAGAAAGACTCTGATTACCTTCAAGAGACCGATACCATCTCACGCATGGTGTACGGAATGGCGTCTGCCTACATGTTGACTGGGAAAGACGAATACCTAGAAGCGGCCGAGAAGGGTACCGACTATCTCCGCGACAAGATGCGCTTTGTGGACACGGATACCGGAATGATCTATTGGTATCACGGTCAAAAAGTCGGCGCTGGAGGTCAGGAACAAAAACTATTGGTCTCCGAATTTGGCGACGATTACGATTGCATACCTGCCTATGAACAGATCTATGCACTCGCTGGGCCAATTCAGACCTACAGACTCAATGGTGACCCACAAATCCTAGATGACGCATCGAAAACGATCGATCTGTTTGACGAATACTTCAGAGACAAAGAGAAAGGAGGCTATTACTCCCATATTCATGCAGTCACACTCAGCGCCCACGAGGAATCACTCGGTCGCAACAAAGCCAAAAAGAATTGGAATTCCGTCGGTGACCATGCCCCTGCTTACCTGATAAATCTTTGGCTGGCAACGGAAGAGCCCCGCTACAAGACGATGCTCGAAGATACCTTCGACACAATTGCCAAGTATTTTCCCGATTACGACAACAGTCCGTTCGTTCAAGAAAAATTCTTTGATGATTGGTCAAAAGATCAAACCTGGGGTTGGCAGCAAAACCGTGCAGTTGTCGGCCACAACCTCAAAATTGCATGGAACCTAATGCGTTTTCAAGCAGTGCAGCCTAAAGATTCCTATGTGAAACTAGCCGAAAAAATTGCTGGTTTGATGCCTGATGTTGGATACGACAAACAGCGTTTCGGCTGGTATGACGTGGTGGAACGTGTACTTGAACCTGGTCAAAAATTTCATCGCTACGCATGGCATGACCGTAAAGCATGGTGGCAGCAAGAACAGGGCATCCTTGCCTACCTAATTTTACAAGGACATATACCAGAGAACTCTGAATATAAAAAATATGCAGATGAATCAGCTGCATTCTACAACGCCTTCTTCCTTGATCACAATGATGGTGGAGTTTACTTCAATGTGCTTGCAAACGGGAACCCCTACTTGATGGGAACAGAGCGCTTTAAGGGAAGCCATTCCATGAGCGCCTACCACTCCACAGAGCTGTGCTTCCTCTCCACTGTCTACATTGATCTGATGATCCAGAAACGCCCTCTCGATCTCTTCTTCAAGCCCATGGCCAACGGTTTCCAAAACAGAATACTTAGGGTTGCTCCTGATATGTTGCCACCGGGAAGTGTGCGTATCACTGCCTGCACCATAGATGGACAGCCTTACGACAACTTCAACTCTGAAGAACTGTATGTACAACTCCCCGATTCAAACAATAGACTGAACGTCAAAGTAACAGTTACCCCCAATTGAGCACTGAGATGGAACTATCAAAGAGTTCGATAAATGGCTGGCAAGCAATACATGTTGTCGGCCAAGTAGACTCAAAAACAGTGGGTGAACTTCGCGAGTACATCGACAAAGAGCTGGAGGAAGGCAAACCAGTCGCCCTCGATGTACAAGGTGTGCCCTTTATGTCCAGTGCTGGGTTGCGCACCCTTCTAACGTTACACAGGCGCACAGAAGAGATGGCTGTTTCTCTTGCCTTGGTTGGCATCGCAAGTGAGATCGCAGACACCATGAAGGTGACTGGTTTTTATGACTATTTCACGAAATACGCCAACCTTTCCTCGCTACCCGAAGCATGAATAACGTGGTTGTTGATCGAATTGATGGGCTACCAACCGATGAGATTGGTGGTTTCCAAGTTAGGCCTGGCAAACCTCTTCCTTTTGGTGTTTCCCATGTTCCCAATGGGTTGAACTTTTCGATCTACACATCCGCAGGGACCGCGTGCACGCTGGTTCTGTTCCGTCGTGGAGATAGCAATCCCTTTGCAGAATTGCCATTCCCAAGGAACTATCGCATTGGCGATGTGTTTTGTATGGTTGTTTTTGGCCTCGATTATGAAGATCTGGAATATGGATATCGAATCGATGGGCCCTTTGATGCTGAAGCGGGGCATCGATTTGATTTCAATAAAGTTCTAATGGATCCCTATGCCCGTCTGATATCAGGACGGAATGTATGGGGAGAAGAACCAAACTGGGAGCAGATATACCCTTACCGGGCAAAAGTCAGTACTGATGACTTTGATTGGGAAGGAGAAAGCCCCCTCGAGATTGCCCCAGAGGATCTGGTGATCTATGAGGCCCACGTACGTTCATTCACCCAATCGCCCAGCGCGGGGGTAAAGCACCCAGGCACCTATGCAGGCCTCGTAGACAAAATTTCATACCTTAAGGACCTTGGCATCAACGCGATTGAACTGATGCCAATTTATGAATTCGACGAATTTGAAAATTCTAGATTGCATCCTGAGACGGGCGAACGTCTCTACAATTTTTGGGGATATAGCACCGTCGGTTTTTTTGCACCCAAAGCTGGATATGCCGCAACTGGACGCTTTGGCATGCAGGTGGATGAATTCAAACAATTAGTCAAAACATTACACAAGGCCGGGATTGAGGTGATTCTTGATGTGGTTTTTAACCACACTGCAGAGGGAAACGATCAAGGACCCACATTATCATTTAAAGGGCTCGACAATAAAACATATTACATGCTCACTCCGGAAGGGTATTATTTTAATTTTAGCGGCACAGGTAACACATTGAACTGCAACAACCCAGTGGTGCGGTCACTGGTTCTTGATTGCTTACGCTACTGGGCTGCTGAATTTCATATCGATGGGTTTCGTTTTGATTTAGCCAGCATTTTGGGACGTGACCCATGGGGTGCTCCCCTTTCGAATCCGCCTCTGCTGGAATCTTTAGCCTTTGATCCAATCCTCTCATCCTGCAAGCTCATTGCCGAAGCATGGGATGCCGGTGGTCTGTACCAAGTTGGCAGTTTCCCGGCTTTTGGACGATGGGGAGAATGGAATGGCAAATATCGGGATTGTGCCCGTCGCTTCCTCAAGGGTGATACAGGGATGGTGGGGGAATTAGCCCAACGAATACAAGGCTCACCCGATCTATATCGCCACAGTGGGCGATCTCCTGCCACTTCGGTGAATTTCATCACCTGTCACGACGGCTTCACGCTCGCAGATCTTGTGTCGTTTAACGGCAAACACAATGACGCCAATGGAGAGGGGAACAGGGATGGTGGTGATGACAACCACAGTTGGAACTGTGGAGCTGAAGGATGGACTGACGATCCAGCCATCCTTTCCTTACGCAAACGCCAAATGATGAATGCCATGGCAATTTTGCTGACCAGCCGTGGCATCCCAATGGTATTGATGGGCGACGAATTTGGTCGCTCGCAACATGGCAACAACAATGCTTACTGCCTCGATTCGCCAGTGTCCTGGGTGGACTGGTCGTTGCTGCAAAGTAATCGTGATCTCCACCAATATGTCAAAGCTCTGATCCATTTTCGTAATCACCATCCTGCTTTGCGGGTGAACCATTTCGAAGGGGATAGCGGCCTACATTTACCCAGCTGCAGCTTCCACGGCCAAGGAGCCTGGACACCCGACTGGTCAGACGAGTCTCGGCAGCTGGCCTGGATGATGACATCTGGTTTGCAGCCAAACGGGGGGGGCTTTGATGTTGTCTACGTTGCAGCAAACATGGCTCATTTCGCCAGCTGGTTCGAAACTCCCGAGGCTCCTGAAGGTTACCGCTGGCGAATCTGCTTCAATACCGGTGATCAAAACTCCCCTATCCTTGCTACCGAACCAACCCTCGAGAGCCCAGGATTGTTGCTTGGAGAGCGATCAGTTGTCATTCTACGTGCCTCAGCGGCACCCTAGGTGCGAGGCTTAAGCACTAACCAAACCCCAAATTTCCTTCACAAATCCCTCATGACTCTCACAATCATCTCCAACGCGAACGATGGGTTCCATGTCATCACTCTTGAAGGTGATGTGGACACTAAAACAGCACCAGCCCTTCTCGAAGCACTCACCCAAATCGAGCTAGCCGCCACCAATGAATTACGGATAGAGATGGAAGCCGTGGGGTTCCTCAGCAGTGCAGGGTTGAGAGCCTTCGTTTTTGCCAAACAAAAGATGCCCCATGAATCCAGATTGATTCTGATTGGAGCGGCCGATTCCATTGCTGACGTCATTCAAAAGACAGGACTGACGCAAGCTGTAATGCTTGTCAGCAGCCATGATGAACTCGGTTGATATTTAGAAATCGTGGAACCGTATCCCAAATACAAGCAGTTAGATTCCATTGAGGCACCAGCTTCAATGGAATCTTGGGATTTGTTAACAAATTTTATAGAAAACCAAAGCAGTCAACACCTGAGCAATCCAAAACAAGTTTATGGAATGCGGCTGGCGGGCGAAGAGATACTTTCCAACATGATTCGTGAAATTAGTGAATCTACGGAAACGTTGGACAAGCATTTGATTTGGATTTCAAGTCAGAACTTGACAGAAGAAAGTAAAACTTGGTTTGAACTACTGATCGAAGACAATGGACCGCAGTTCGATCCGCATCTTGAAATGCCACGGGATATCCAAGTTTCAACACCCATCAACGAAAGGCCTATCGGAGGTCTAGGCCTATTCCTCGTTCAACAATCCGTCGATCAGGTAAATTACGAGTGGGCTAACAATCGAAACCGTTACCGGATAAGAGTGGCACAACAATGCCCCTGAGCAAGACTTTTGATCGAAAAATGAAAGCCCCAATTTTCGGATCAAGCAGAATCAAAAGTAGAATAACAAAGGCAATTTCTGCCGTACGGCATCCACATTCAATACGATTCCAAATCACGTTCACAGTATGGCTTTTACTCGTCCTTACATTTGGATTAAGCAATCTTATTTTATTTAGCGCAGCGACCCGAAGCATGATCTTGAATGTTCAAAAAAAATTGGCAGCTGAATCAGATTTTCTCACCCTAAGCATAGAAGAATGGCAAGACGAAATTAGCAATACCCTTACATTGCTGACAAACACATACACAGTACGTACAGGGGACGTTAAAGCCGCTAAGCATTTATTGAATGCTGCTGCCCATGCCTACCCTTATAGAGAATGGCGTGTACGAGACAGCAGCGGCAAACTTTTGGTGATGACGGGGAAACAGCTATTTGGAAATCTACAGCCTGAAGAAATTCGATCGCGTCCATATTTCCAAAAGGCCCTCAAGGGCCAGCCTGTCTTTGAAGTTGTACGCTCAAACATGTTGCGCACAGGTTGCTTGACAGCAGCAGCCCCCTACTACCCAATCAAATCTAATCCAACTAAAAACATAAAACCAACTCCCAGTGGTGTGGTTTCATTTTGCCTTCGACTCTCAGACGTAGGCGCCGACTCAGGAATCAACAGACTTGAAGCCACCATCCACCCAACTGAAGAAGATAATAGTAAGAGAGAATTCTTCAATCCTTCCCAAAATGACTATACCGGGCATGCCTTTTTCCTGGTTGATTCCAGTGGCCATCTGGTTTTTCCGGCAAGCAAGGGGCTGGATTACGTTTCAATGCAAACTGGGAGAGAGGTAAACCAAGGGCCTTGGGCCCCTCTGGTTATGCTAGCCGATGGCAAACATAAAGGTTTTAACCAAATCACAGTTAGGGGACATGAATTATTTGCCTTGGTCAGGGAAATACCAGATAGGAAATGGACTTCGGTCATTGTAATCGATAAGAATACAGCTTTCAGAGGTCTCTATACAAGCCTCAGGAACTTGGTACTGCTCCAAGTATTCACTCTGATCTTCATCACCTGGGCAACGTTCAGAGTTTGCAAGAACCTTGCCAAGCCTCTCCATCTTGCCGGAAGAGCACTTCGACAAATTCGCAGAGGAGTCTTCACCCTCAACCTACCTCCTGGGCCAGCAAACGAGATGGGTGAGCTTCTTGATGACATCAATGAAACTGGGAAACATCTAAAAGAACTGATTTCAAAGGAAACAGAATCAGCGCTGGTGGCCCAACAAATCCAGACAGCTCGGCGTATCCATCAAGATTTTTTAATTAAAAAACTGCCTACTTCTGAACACTACGACTTGTCGGTTTTCACCGCACCCGCTCTCGAGGTGGGTGCCGATTGGTACGACGCACTCGAAATTCAAGGCACGACCTTTGTTGTGATCGCTGATGTTTGTGATAAGGGGGTGGGGTCAGCGCTTTATATGAGCGTGTTCCGGAGCCTCCTGCGCTACAGCTTGCAAAGGTTCTCACTGGAAACAAACAACAAACCCAGTGACCTTCTCACCGCTGTAGCGATGCTTGTCAATGATTACATGGCTGAAAATCATGGCCAATCTGCCATGTTTGCCACAGTTTTCATTGGGGCGTACGAAGACCAAACACAGACGATGACTTACCTGACGGCAGGTCACGAGCGGCCATTCCTCCTGCGACCCAACCACCTCGAGCAGCTAGAGGTAACTGGTCCGGCAATCGGAATTTTTAAAGGTTCAAGTTTTAAGACAAACACTCTCAAGTTGCAACCAGGAGATCTGCTATTTGCCTATACCGATGGCCTCCCGGATGCACGCAACGGCAAGGGGGACGGCTGGGGCCTCGAACCTTTGAAGAAACTGTTGCTGAATGCGGACAGATCCACCCTGACTGCCCAAACTATGACCGAAACTGTGGTGGAGCAGATCGCCCTGCACGTCGGTGGTACGGAAGCCTTCGACGACCTCACCCTCCTAGCCCTGCATATCCAACCCACCCCCTGACATGCCCCAAGATCACCCTGCTGAAGGCTTCCACCACATCACCACTGAGGTCGGAGAGCTGCGCTTCCATGCCGTTGATGAAGGGAAAGGGCCTGTCGTTTTGCTCCTGGCAGGATGGCCACAAACATGGTATGCCTGGCGCCATGTGGTTACAGGATTGAAGGATCAGGCACGGGTCGTGGCACTAGAGCTCAAGGGCCAAGGTGAAACCAGTCTCGACCTAGCAGGAGACTTCAGCACCCCAGCTGTTGCCTCGGAAATCAGTGCCTATTTGAAAGAACGCAACATCGACGAGGTGCTGCTGGTGGGACACGACGTGGGCGCATGGGTAGCCCATGCCTTCTCCATCCTGCATGCCGACCAACTGCGCGGCACGTTGCTATTGGACGCAGCGCTGATTGGGTTGGTGCCCCAAGAGGCCTACATGCCAAGGCCGGGATCACGCACCTGGCAATTCCATTTCCATGCCATGGCCGAAATCCCAGAGCTGCTCACCGCCGGTCGGGAAGAGGAGTACTTGGGCTGGTTTTTCAACACCAAAGCTGCCGTATCCGGAGCAATGACACCTGCAGCCATCCGCACCTATCTCGAGGCTTATCGCAAGCCCGGAGCCATGACCGCCGGATTCAACTACTACAGGGCTGTTGAACAAAATCGTGCCTTTGCGGAAGCCAATCGTGAGCATCGATTCGCCAAACCGATCCGGGTCTATGGAGGAGAACACGCCACAGGGCTCAACTTTGTGAACTCGCTCAAGGCCTGCGATCCCGCCGTCGAAGGGGGGATGATTCCAGGGTGCGGGCACTACGTGCCGGAGGAAGCTCCCGCGGCCGTGATTGAGCTGATTACGGCCATGCTCAACCGATAGCGCCATGGTAAGGATCGGAGCCCACACCTTTGCTTGGTCACCAAGCCTCAGAGATCACGAAGCCACAGAAATCTTTGCGCGCCTTAAAAACAGTGACCTCGATTTTATCGAAGCCGCTAGCTACGACCTAGATGGACTCAGCCCAGGTCACCTAAAAGACCTGAGTGATCGCCATGGCCTACCCCATACCATATGCTCCGGATTGCCACGGGGCCTGAGTCTAGCCAGCACAGACTTGAACAAACGGCGAGAAGCACAGGAACATGTGCGGCGATTGTTGGACTTCGCCCAAACAAGTGGGGCCGAAAAGGTCTCAGGACCAATCCACGGTGACCTATCCCAATTGGCGAGTGAACCCAGTACATCCGAAGACTGGCAGAGACTGTGTGAATCGTATGGTGAACTAGCTGCCGAGATCGGGGCCTGGGGCAAACCCTTCAGCGTGGAGCCACTTAATCGCTACCAAAGCAGCTTGCTCAACACCATTGAACAAACGCAAGCCCTAAGCGAGGCTGTTGCTTTAGCTAATTTTGGGATCCTGGTGGATCTCTTCCACGCGAATCTAGAGCAGACCAATCTCTACGACGATCTCCTCAGCCACCAAGCTTCCACCACCCATGTGCATCTCTGTGGTGCCAACAGGGGAATGATTGGCACCTGCCATCTGGATTGGTCACGCTTGGGGCAATGGCTGCGCCAGTTTCCGCGCGACTATGGCGTCAGCATTGAAACCTTTAACTCCCATGATCCACTGCTCTCACGACGAACACGCACATGGCGTGAATTGGGTGCACCTGCTGAACAAATCGTGCTAGAAGGTGCCACAATATTGAAACATCTTGTCGGTGCCGCTTCTCCTTGAAGCCCACCGTGCTCGGTCTGACTCCACAACCATCCGTTCCATGGCGAAGAACTACTACGAAGGCCTTTCGGGTAACTTCTCAAGGCCTGGGCTCGTCAGCCTTGCGCTGGGCGAGACCCTGATCCAACAGGCTGAGGATTTCATTGCGTTGAAAGAAGCCGACCTCCCAGAGATCGATGCTAACTACAGCCGCGATCAAATTGAAGAAGAGAACAAAGCCTGGTGGCCAACCCACTGTGAGGCCCTACGGCGCGCTCGAGGTGACCTCCTTCGGGGTGAATACCGGAGCGATCTGGTGTACTTCTGCCAAGACGGCCCCTTCTACGGCCTCGACCAGCAAACTGATCGGGAAAAGCATTGGTGGGCACTGATCGCACAGCCTGGCGTCACCATGTGCTGGCCAATCGTGATGTTCTGGGGGGAGTTTGTGCACTTTGAGTGGCACTGCCTCGACGATGAAAGTGGGGAAGCAATTGCCAAAGGCACCGTATGCTGGGTCCGCCGGGGTCACCGGGGAGGCTGTTACTTCAAGAGCGAACAGCTCACCTTCTACAGGGATGTATTTGCCTCACCACGGTTACTTGAGTTGCTTCAAGCCTGATGTCCATAGCCATCAGCCGCTGGATCCTTATCAAACTGGTGATTCAAAACCTGATGGCGTTGGTCACCAGCCTGGCCATCGCCTTTACGGCGATGGCCCCTGGGGCCTTTGCCGATGGAGAACTGACGATCGAGCACAGGCTGCCATTGCAAACCGCCCTAGAAGCGGCTACCACAGCCATAACCACGTGCCAACAGCAAGGAGTGACCATAAGTGTCAGTGTTGTGGACCAACATGGACAGTCAATCTTGAAGTTGCAGGGGGATGGGGCTGCCCCCCATACGTTCAATCTCAGTGAGCAAAAGGCTTACACAGCCGCAGCCCTTGGTCCACTTCAAGGCGTAACAAGCACCGGCGAAGTAGGAGCAAAGCTACGGTTGGTCAATCAAGCAATCGGAGAACTAGCCCTACCTTCTGCACCTATTGATGGAATCATCCCTATCCCAGGAGGTGTGATCATCAAAACAACCAATGGTGAAGTCATCGGAGCAATTGGAATTTCAGGGGCTTCAACTGGATACGAAGATGAGCGATGTGCTCACGCCGGCATCAGCGCCATTAAAGGAGCACTGTCAGAAAGCAACAAAGCATGAACAATTAACCAAATCCACAAGAGAAACCCATACCTTAGCGTGAGAATACCAGGCCACCTCTTTCCAACTAAATGCACACAATGATATCCAGACTCGGTATGCTAGCAGCGAAATCATTGCTGGCCGCAGGAGTGGTGACAACACCCCACGTCGCCCCCGCCCTTGCCTTAGAGATGCAGCCAATTCTTCCCACAGCTCTTGCCCTAAAAGCTGCGGCAATTAGCGTGGAAAGCTGCAGCAATAACGGGTACAAAGTGGCGGCAACAGTTTTGAATTCAGATGGCAATATCTTAGTCATGATTAAAAATCAATCAGCAGGACCCCACACCGTAGAAAACAGTTTCAACAAGGCATACACATCAGTTAGCTTTGGGCGCGCCTACAATCTTGAGTCAACACGAGCTATCGTGGCAGCCACCAAGCCCGGAAAGGGCATTGGCGAATTCCCTCTTCCTGCTAGTCCGCTCAAAGGATTGAGCTATAGCGCAGGGGGAATCAATATAAACAGTAATGGCCACCTCATTGGATCCATTGGTGTATCTGGCTCGCCAAATGGGGATCTCGACGAAAGCTGTGCATATGCAGGCCTGAAGGCCATCAAATCCCAATTAAAATGAAGCCAATATGTTAAGCAGACGTAAATTAATACAACTAACAGGCATTGGATGCGGTGCTTTCCTTGGCGGAAGCCTGCATTCAGCTCTTGCATACCTTAATGATGGAGCAAGAGAAAATATGATCAATGCAATCCCAGGACCAGTAGGCAAAAAAATAAAGAGAGCCCAGCATATTGGCTACCACGTCACAAGCCAGCCAAAAGCATCTGAGACATTTATACTTCTTCAGGAGATGTGGGACAAAGTTTTCACACGAAGTGAAGGATGGCTCCAAATTATAGTACTACCGGATAGTGCAGAGCTTCCTGCCGCCGACACGGAGGCAGTTCTTGCAACAGCCAGCGGAAGATTTGACGCGATCACCGTTGCAGGGCCCGCAATTGATGCAATCATGCCTGAAGTAATACCGATGCAGGCACTAGCGTTTGCCTATAAAGACAGCCAAGCCGCAAAGTCGGTCGTTAATACTCCACTATACGCAGAATGCATGCGAGAAGCGGCACTAAAAAATAACCTTCATTGCTTAAATGGTCTCCTGAATGCAGGGATGCGTCAAATGACGACCATCAAGGGCCATCCATTGAAAACAATCAAAGACTTCAATGGGTTAGTGCTGCGCATACCTCCTAGCCCCATTTACATAGAGCAACTGCAACCACTCGGCATCAAGCCGGTGATGACACCAATCAGCGATGCTAGTCAGATGATGAAGAAAACAATCGTGATGGGCCAAGAAAATCCTACAAGCTATGCTGTCATGTTTGAATTTTACAAAGTCTGCACCTACCTCAATGAAACCAACCATTTCTGGTCAGGCTTTAATACACTGATCAATGCGGACACGTGGAGTCAGTGGCCTAAAGCCATAAAGTCGATAGTCCAAGAAGAATATACAACGATGCTAGAAAAGCAATGGCCGACAATTGAATCCAACAACGCCAAAGCCACAGAATTCCTTACGAATACGGGAATGATCTACATTCAAACCGATTTAACTGGGGTCAAAGAAAAAGTCAAGCCAGCGCAGTTGCAACTTCTAAAACGAGTAGACCCTCGCCTACAACCAATTGCTGAACAATTGATAGAAAAAAGAGACTAACTTTTCGAGTCACTTTAAAAAGTAAATCTCAAACATCAGTCAACTCGACGATAGAGACGAAGATCACTTGGGGCAGCAGCATGTGAAGCAATGGTTGCTCGAATAGCTTCCACTCGGGGATCCTCAAGGGCTGAATAATGGTGTTGACGCGTCAGCCAAGACTCAATTAACGTCCAATGATTGCTACGCTTCTTCCAAGTCAAAACTTGCACGCCCTGGTTACCCCTTAGGCCGGGAGTGATCCTAAGAATCTCATTTAACTGAGGGAGAGTCTGATCACGTTGAGCTGGATCAGCATCGAGGTGAGCCACCATCACAAACCCATCTAGCGGAATCGTTAATTTGCTAGACCCTGCAAGAGGAATCGATTCAAGCACAAAGTCGGGAAGAATCTGATAGCCAGAGATATCGAGCTGATTAGAAGAAATCGGGCTGAGATGGGAAAGAGAATGTCCGGATCTGTCGCCCACGAGCAGAACATATTGGTTGGGCCGATCCAGCTCCTTCAGAAGGACCAAATTCAAATCTGCTCGACTCGCTCGCAGGCGCTGGAGTTGTTCCTTCAGCTGGTTAAGAGCTTTGGGAATCTGGGATGGTTTTATCTCCATGTAAATCACTTCCTGAAAAGCATCAGGAGGCGCGATTGGCTGCTGAGCCAACCCAGCCGAAGGAAGGACTGAAAAGGCCAATGAGGCCAACACAATGACCAGGCGCATACGTGGTCGGGAGAGATATCCCTTTATAACAGATAAAAACGCTTGCCACCATAACCATGAACAATGTCAGTGATGGAAAACAATTATCAAAACAGGCAAGCCTCCTGGATGCACGTGAAAATTTTAAGATATTGCAGTAAGCTGAAAAGGTTGTTCAAAAAACAAGAATGCCTCGCCTGAAATTGCTCCTAGGAGCTGGAACAGCAGCCCTGCTTCTCGGGGGTTCCATTGCTAAATCTGAAACGATCCCAGCTCCGGCAAGTACCCTAGCGAATGGCTCGTGGACGATCGCCCCAGCACAGCTGAAATGGGAGAAAGGCTTTTTTGGCGGCTCTCCCCATGCTGCCATTCTTGGCGATGAAACCAAGACCGGTCTATATATCTACAGAACCCTAGTACCCAAAGGGCAAAAAACCCCTGTGCACATTCATCCTGATTATCGCTTTGTTACTGTTATGTCAGGAACATTGCGCGTGGGCTTTACAGACAAATTCGACGCGAAGTCGATGACGATTTTACCGCCAGGAGGTGCATGGATTGAGCCTATTCGGCACGCCCATTACATTTGGGCCAAGGATGATGATGTGATTGTTCAGGTCATGGGCTTTGGTCCTACGAAGATGATTCCCTATCCACCAACCACATCCAAAACACCAACCACTCAAATTAGGGAAACCGTGGAAAAACCAGGTGATCCGACTACCCAAATTAAATGAGGGATGCCCTAGCTAATAACCTGCCATGATTTGAATCGAGCTAAACAGCAAGCGATGTTTAGCTCGATTTTCTTGGTCTAGTCATCTGAATTGCCTATCGAGTACCTTGCACATTAGAAATAAACATCGACTGCACTTGGCATCAAGATAAATTTGCTATTGATGCTTCTCTTTTATTATCGGGATGGTCTTAGCACCATCTTCTGCCTGGGCGCAAGGTCTGAACACGACCAAAGGAAAATTTCTAGAAGGATTGGTTCATCCTATTTCAAGCCCAGACCATGTTGTTGCCATGATGGCTGTTGGCCTGTGGAGAGATGTACTTGGACCACCAGCTCTGTGGGTACTACCCGTTGCCTTCCCGATGGTGGTGGCATTTGGAGTTGTCTTAAGCTTTTTGGGAATCCAGATTCCTTGCGTCGAAATTGGCATTGCACTGTCTGCAATTGTGATGGGCATTATGATGGCGATCGAATGCAAGCCTGCCCTATAGATTTCTGCGGTAATTGTCTCCATATTCGCAATATTTAAAGGTTATGCCCATGGATCAGAGCTGCCAACTGGGAGCAATGCATTACAATTTTCGCTGGGCTTTGTGATCACAACTGGCATTCTGCAATTGATAGGAATTTGACTCGGCGAAGGTAGAAGGTGGCCTCGAGGGATAGCAGTAGTGAAGATATTAGGTGGGGCCATAGCCCTAACAGGAATCTATTTTCTCATCCGTGCCACTAAATGATGAATTCGTTTTTGATGGCTATTTTGGCCTGGCTGCTTGTTTTATTTTGCCAAAATCTACCAGCAGTGGCCCATCCTCAAGTGAATGGTAACTGGGCTATCGTTAGTGGAATTGAAAAGTTTTGGGTTGAGCCTGCTGAATTAGTGTCAAACCTGGGACTAAGCGGCCTAGCTGTACAGAGGGCAAAAGAAAGAACTTTATCACTGTTGCTACTGCTGCCAATTTTTTAGATCATTGGAGCAGTCATAGGCTTCTATGCGCCGCCCATTGTCATCCTCAGTTTGGTAACTACGCCAGGACTGGAGATAATCGGAAAAAATCCAAGCCTACTCCTAGCCATTGGACTCATTGCGGTGGGAAGCTTGGTCGCTTTAGAAAAGAAAGTGCGTAAAATCTGGTTTCAGGTATTTGTCATTGTTGAAGGGATTTTTTCAGGCCTGATCAATGGGCTACTACTCAGCGGTCATCCCGGTGGAATTAATGGACTAGATGGAGAAACCGTGATGATTTGGTTGTTTGATTTTTTTTACCATTCTGTTGCTTAAAAAGGTTTCTACCCCCTGGATTAAACTCGCCATCAGGATCGGCGGAAGTTGGATTAGCGCTGCGGGATTACTTCTTTTTGGTTTTTTTTTACTTAAATACCCACAATGAAAAGTGCTGGTTGTTAAACCGTTTTTCATGCTGAATAAGGTTATTGATCATGTGAAGGGGGTAAGGGCCGATCGCAGGGCTTCCAGCGATCTTCAATCTTACGGACACCCTTACAATTCAAATATTTTGCAGCAGTTTGCGCCTGTACGCGGGTATCAAACGTCGACTCTTCCAAGAGGAAGTGGGCTTTGAGGGGCTGAAAGGGTAGTAAACATGAAACCAAAGCAATACACCCTAGCAGATAAGAAAAGTAGCGAAGTGGCCTACCACGTACTGCATCAATGTAACAACAGGGTATCGATGCTATGATGAAACACGAGAATGACTGACGCTGGAAACTGAACGTGACTTGCTTGCCCTGCATTCTTAGGAACCTATTGGATTCCACTCTAGCGCACAGAAACACTTTCCCATGGCTGCCGTACAATCTGTTCTCTTGAAGCCCATGTATTGATCGATACCGAAACCAGGCAGGTTGGAATCAAGCCATGCGATCACAGTTGAGTTCCCCCTAAATTACTTTTACCATGAACAGCACTCTCAACAATATGCAGCTAGACAGGGCAACAAGCTTTCCTTGGCATCAGTGGATCCGGCTGAGACTTAAACAAGCACTTCTTCTGATTGTAGCTTCTATATTAATTTTGGGGTTGCCAACTAAAGTCTTTGCAGAAACCCTTAATTACCGTTTGCCAGCTTTTCAAAGCATCCCTAATCCCAAAAGAGTACTTGGGCCAGCAGGAGAACATTTCACCTTCTTGCGGACTGGCAAGGATACCAATGGTAAATTTTCAATTTCTAAAGCCATTATCCCGCCAGGGGCAGGCCCCATTCCCCATATCCATACCCTGACAGACGAATGGTTTTACTTTCCCAAGGGTGGCATATCAATCTTCTGTGACCCAATTCATTCCTATTCTAGCCTCGATCAAATTCCCAACCAGGGTAAAGTGCCGGGTGCTAATGCCCAGTTAATCACAACGAAAGATAATAGTCTTTACTATGGCCCTCATTACTATCTCCACGGCTTTTACAATAATACAAAAGAGAATCTTGAGGTTGTTTTTGTATGGGCAGCAATGCCTGGTGAAGAAGGGAACCCTGCCTCAAATATCAGTGACTATTTCTTTAGTGTCGGTGATGACGTAGGGGAATTCACTCCAGGAATGCAACCAACAGACGCAGAGAAAACGGCTTTTGTAACCGAAGCTCCGAAATGGGGCATCAATCAAAGCTCCTATTTCATGGAGTATCTCGAATCAATCGGTCCCGCATCAAAGCACTCTCTATTCTTTCATGAGAATGATCAAGTTAGTCGGCTCAAAAAACTTCTGAAAACCCCAATTTCCGCCTCTAAAGGGAAATAACAATTTTTTGACGGTATCTGGTGCCTCCATCCTTCACCTTGCTCAGCCAAGCCTATTTCTCTGCACTTCGGCCTAGGCGCGTAAGCCACTTTCAAAAGATACCATCTAAACTGTTCCCAGCTCCCTTGCGAATTAAAATTAATAGATCAAAATACTTTTAATGTCAACCCAGAAAGCGACAATTCTAACTTCCAGCTTTTTGCTTGGAACTTATTTTTGTATTCATAGGCAGGCGTCTGCTTTTGACCTTGATAGCTTCAATCAATATGCCGATACCGCAGAGTCTATCTCCACCATACTCAGCCCTGACATTAATTCAGGAGCAAGCTACAAAATGCTTTTAGGATTAAGACTTGAGCAGCACGATTGCTTCTTGACAACGGGTCAACCAAACGATGAAAATAATAATTTTCCTAGATTTGATGCTGCAAGTTCCAAACCTCAATGCCTTAGCATCAGCGACTCTCAAGCAACAAGTCTTGCAATTGCCCAAGCGGAATATAAGCATATCAACCATTCCCTTAACAGGAGGACCTTAGAGACAAGCAGCAATATTAAATCGTTGATCCTTAATGCTTTTTCAGCAACAACAAAAGTTAGTGGCGAAGGAAATATTATTCTTGGAGGAATTCCAAACTATCGCCAATCAGATGGAACATTCAATGGTTCTACTGCTTTAAACTACGATCTAAGGCTTTTTCTGGATACTTCCTACACCGGCAATGACTTGCTGCGCATCAGACTACGTAGCGACAACTTCAACAGTCTCCCCTTTGGCTCCAGCAATAGCAATATTTTTAAGCTAGTTAAGGCAAGCGACAATGATGCCGGCCTTAGGATTGATCGTATTTACTACAGATTTCCTTTGGGTGACCAGTGGAAGCTCACCATTGCAGCCAAAATACAGGTCAGCGATGCTTACGCCTTCAAGCCAACTGCTTACGACTCGCAGATTTTAGATCTATTTAACCTGGCTGGCGCTGCTGGCCTTTACAACAAAACTACCGGTCCTGGGATTGCAGCCACTTGGAAGCAACCTTTCGTCAAGGGGAAGCCCTATTGGACAGCGGCCGTTAGTTTCATTACCGGTAGCAAAGGCTCAAATTCCGAATACGGCCTGTTCAATCAACAAAGTGCCTTGAATGGCAATCTCCAAATAGGGTTGCGGTCCGAGAACTGGGGAGTTGCTATGGGCTACCGCAGGGGCACCGATGGAACCCGCGTGGCCAATGGCAATGGAAGTGCGGGTTCCACCTTGGGCTATGGCGAGTTTTCCAATAACTTTGGCATGAGTGGCTACTGGCAGCCACTCAAATTGGGATGGAAGCCCTCCATCAGCCTTGGCTACGGTTACACCCAAAACACCATCACTGATGGTACGCCACCCAACTCCCAGTCGTGGGCCCTTGGCTTCCAATGGAATAATGTTCTGGCCTCAGGTAATGCGGCAGGATTCGGCATTGGCCAACCCGCCAATACCACTGGAGAAGGAAGGAAAGCCTGGCTCTATGAACTGTTCTACAGACATCGGCTCAGCGACAACATCTCCACCACAGCCGCCCTATTTATGGGCACTAATGCCGCTCAAACCAGCGAAAGCCTGAACTGGGGCGGTGTGATCCAAACCCAATTTCGTTTCTAACAATCCGACCAGCGAGCAGTACTGCTCATTTCCGCCACACTGCTGACAATTATCAACATCCCCTACTGACCCTCCATTCCTACCTATTTCACCCAATTGGCTCCCTTCAAAAGCTACAGGGTGTTCAGAGCTACATCTTGCCAGCGGGAGTAGATATTAAGGCAAGTGAGTAGATTCTGATCCGGTGCGAAGTGGCAAGCACCACCATGGCCCTTAGTTTCAATCCAGCTCAACCACAGGGTTGCTTAAACACCCCACCCCTTCGATGGTCACATTGACCACATCTCCATGACGCAGGAATCGTTGTGGAACACGTCCCATGCCCACCCCACCTGGGGTTCCAGTGAGAATCACGGTACCAGCAACAAGAGTTGTCCCAGCTGTAAGCTGGCTGATCAAATCGGCCACAGAAAAGATCATGGAGCCGGTATTGGCCTGTTGCACCAACTCGCCATTCAGCCGTGTTTCCAGAGTGAGGTCCTGAAGGTTGCCTACGCTCTCAATGCTCACAGGCTCGCTAAGAGGGCAAAAGGTGTCGAAACTTTTGGCGCGACACCACTGGCCACCTTCAATTCGCTTTTGCCACCAACGTTGACTCACATCATTAGCGACAGCAACATGAGAAATAAAGCTGCGGGCATCAGAGACTGGAACATCCAGGGCATCACGGCCGAGAACAATGGCCAACTCCCCCTCATAATCCACGCCCAGCTCCGGGGTGCGTGCAATAGGAGGGATCTCAATCGCCATGCCGTTGGAGATCACTGAGGCAGGATTCTTAAAAAACACAACTGGGTACTGGGGACGATCACCCTTAAGCTCGTCTATATGGTCCTGATAATTCTTACCCACACCAAGGATACAAGGCGGACGAAGAAACAAACTCATGGCAATCAGAATTAGAAGGATTAAACAAGGAAGAATCGATGTCTTTAGCAGAGTGGCTAAACCTAGTCAACGATCCAGCTCAGATTAAGACCTGCTGAGTGGGTGCTCTCCCCCTGGCAAAGGGGGTCCCGTCATATGACCGGAGAGAAAAGAGTGGGCTGAGGATTTTCACCAAACCCGCTGCCCCATCAGCGGCAATCCCGCTCGGCCAAGACAGCCGCCTGGCCCTTGCCATCCCGGGCAATAGGTTGGCGATTGAAATTGTCGTTGGTCACATCAAAGCTGCGATCGCCGCAGTGGAGCACCAGGGTGCGATTGGTGTAGGTGCCGTAGGCCCGGCCCTTGCCCTGATCCAGGGCCGCCCCCAGACATTGCTGCCGGTCGCCCCAGATGCAGCTCGCGGCCCCCAAAACCACACCAAACACATTGCTGCCAATCTGGCCGGTGCGATCAATCTCAAAGCGGCGCACGTCATAGGGGCGGGGCGCCAAAGGATCCACCCCTAGTTGCCCCCCCGCGATCGGGCGGCTGAAGCTTTCGCGGGTATCCACGGTCCATTCGCCCATGCGCTGGCCGGGCTTGAGTTGGGTATTGAAGCGCTCGGCAGCAGCGCGAAAGAGCAATGGCATCAGGCCAGGGGCGGCGGCAGGAGCCGCAGCCGTTCGATCAAGTCGTCGATGCTGCTGTCTTTGGCGGGGGCCTGGCCGTTGCTCACCAATTGGCGACCCACCACATGGGCGCCCAGGTAGGCCAGTTGCAGCCGCAGGGCCGTCAGCACGGTGTAACCCCCGCTGCCGGAATGGGTGGCAATCACCACTGGGCGACTATTAAACAGGGATCGGAAGTCGTCGCCCTGCACCGAGAGCCAGGCAATGGTGTTGGTGAGCACCGGTGGGATCCCGCCGTTGTACTCAGGGGCGCAGATCACCCAGCGGGGGGCGGCCGCCAGTTGCTGGGTGAGGGGGCTGATGCCAGGGGGAAGTCCCAGGGCTTGGGCCCGGGGCGTGAACAGGGGTAATTCCAGGGCCGTGAGGTCCAGCACGTCTGCCCTTAGCCCCCGCTGCCGGCCACTGCTGGCAAAGCGCTCAGCAAGCTTGAGGTTTTCGCCATTGCTGGCGCTGATGACGAGCAGATCACAATCCATGGGCCCAGTCTGAAGCCAGATCAGATCTTCCACAAGATCTGTTCGACCCGTTGCAATGCTTCTAAAGGCCATCGGCAAGGGGAATCGCACTGCCAAACTGGGCTGATGTTTCCCACGATCCACCGGGGCCAGCTCACCACCCTGCTGTGACCCCCTTGCTGCTCCAGTTCTTATGAGAGCTGGTTTGGGGTTGCCCCGGTTTCGTGGACAGGTCGTTAGGAGTCACGTCATGACCCTCAG
>ERZ889217.422-NODE-422-length-26195-cov-17.385004_pt1 | contig 26195 bp, 27 predicted proteins | sample MGYA00521098_ERZ889217 | MGnify/ENA primary metagenome ERZ889217 (study PRJEB32303, sample SAMEA104408613) | aquatic metagenome | biome: Brackish water; feature: Pelagic; material: water | place: Baltic Sea | collected 2014-06-10T22:04:00 | depth 2,362 m ... | reverse complement strand
CGATTCATCACGACAAAATTGAATCATTCGTCAACGATTTAGAACTCGCAACCAAAACGGTGCTGATGAATAAGAAAACTGGCGACCGCGGAAGCTACGGAACACTCAACTAAGAGCCTCGTTAATCCGAACGGTTTGAGTGGCGAGTTCGTTCATCTCGGCTTGGGTTAAGTGCATCTTGATTAATCGCGCCATTGCGTCGTTGGTTGATTTTTCTACAGCTTCACGTTCGGTGCCTAGATGAGAGCAATCAGCATGTGGCGGTGCCCAGCCGTGCATTTTGGCCATACCCTCGCCTGACGAGAGAAGCGTTGCTTCGAGACCGGTCAAACCGTGGGTAACACAAGCAGCGATGTGCACGCATCCCCTCAACTCACGAATCAATGTGATGAGCCGATATGCGCGCGCCGATGAATCACTTGGCAATGGTTCAGCACGCAGCCCGGCGAAAAGGGTCAAGCCCGAACTATCCACTTTTGAAACAAGTTTCTCAGCGACCGTATTGAACAGATCTAGTTGCTCGACGTTCGCGAGATGCTTACGTCCCCATTCGTCGCAACTCTGCATGTAACGCTTACCTGCTGCTCGTGCACCTTCAACAGAAACACCCGCCTTCCATAACTTGTCAATCAAACTGGGCTCGAAAAACATGAACGCCGAGTAGATCACATCGCTATCTACATCGCCGAGTACCCCACCTCGACCTGCAACATAGTAAGCAAAGCCATTCGGGTACCCTGCCGCCGCACCATGAGCCATTGTTTCGGGGTCGAGCATATATTTCGAACCGAGAGCGCCGATCAATGGTGCGATGACTATCGTGACTTCATTTTCGTTAAGTAATTTCATATACGAAAAATCTAGTACAATCTTTAGTGCCGATATTTTTATGCGGGAGAGCACCTGCACAGCCAGTGCAGTTGCACCGAAGGAGCAACCACCCCGGAACCTCTCAGGTAAACGGACCGTATGAAAATGGCAACGCTGGAAATTGAGAATTGGCTTAGGCCAATTCTCTACCGAAGGGGAAACTGAGCGAGCAATCGCTCGGGAAGCTCTCAGGTGCCTAAACAGTTGGGGTGCTTAATTTCGCACAACCAAAACGGGGCACCAAATGAGACAGACACTTGAGCAACTAACAGCAAACGACGAGTTCATCTCTCAACATATCGGGATTGACAACCAGGCTCGAGAAGCAATGCTACAAGGCATCGGCGCGAAGACACTCGAAGAATTAATAGAGCGAACGGTTCCGGCATCAATCCGTCGCGACCAACTGTTGAACCTCGGTGAGCCAATGCAAGAAACCGAAGTCTTAACACAACTACGAGCTATAGCGAAGAAAAATATTGTGCGAACAAGTTTGATCGGCATGGGTTATTACAACACGATCACACCGCCAGTGATCGCGCGAAATGTTCTCGAAAATCCTGCTTGGTACACCTCGTATACGCCCTACCAACCGGAAATCAGTCAGGGTCGCCTCGAGGCTTTATTAAATTTTCAAACAATGATCACTGAGATTACTGGTTTCGAAATTGCCAATGCTTCACTGCTTGACGAAGCGACAGCTGCTGGTGAGGCAATGACAATCGCGCTTCGAGCGAGCAAATCTAAGTCAACTGTGTTCGCTGTTGACATTGACACGCACCCACAAATTATTTCGGTATTGCGAACCCGGGCTTTACCGATCGGTTTAACTATCAGTGTTGTCTCACTTAGCGAGATGATGACTACAAGCTGTTTTGGGGCTTTAATCTCGTGGCCAGGGTCATGTGGCTCAATCGCCTCAGCAGAACAAATCAGAAATATTTCTCAAGCAGTGGGCTCACAAGGCGGTTTAACGATCGCTGTTTGTGATCTTCTCGCATGTATTTTGCTGACTACACCTGCAAGTTTGGGCTTGGATATTGCAGTGGGTTCGGCACAGCGGTTTGGCGTACCGATGGGTGGCGGCGGACCACATGCTGCTTTTTTGGCTACCAGCGAGACACATGCGCGTGCGCTACCGGGTCGACTAGTAGGTGTCAGTACCGATACGGGCGGTCGACCGGCGCTGCGTTTGGCTCTTCAAACGCGTGAACAACATATTCGTCGCGAAAAAGCCACTTCAAATATTTGTACGGCGCAAGCTCTGCTCGCAAATATCGCAAGTTTCTACGCGGTTTGGCACGGCCGTGAAGGACTTGAGCGAATCGCTGAGCGAGTGCACCGATTGACGTCGATTTGTGTCGCTGGGTTTCGTCAATCAAATATCGAAGTTACTAACACGACTTGGTTCGACACGATCGTTATTCGAGTTGGTTCGAGCCGTGAGATACATCAACGAGCTTTAAAACACAATATTTTGTTACGAGAAATTGATGATATGTCTGTTGGCATCAGTTTTGACGAGACGAGTAATTTAGAAACAGTCGAGTTGCTGTTTGATATTTTTCAGATTGACGCCGACCTTTCAAAACTTGATCAATCTTGTGTTTTAGGTATCCCTCAGGCGATGCGTCGCAGTGATCATTTTCTGACACAGTCGACTTTTAGCAAGTATCGAACCGAGCACGAAATGCTGCGCTACTTACGACGTTTGGCCGATAAAGATTTGGCACTGGATCGAACGATGATTCCGCTTGGCTCATGCACAATGAAATTGAATGCAACGACAGAAATGATCCCTGTTACGTGGCCCGAATTTGCGAATATTCATCCGTTTGCCCCCGCGGCAGATATCGCAGGGTACACACAATTGGTAGACGAACTTTCAACGATGCTGATCGAGATAACTGGCTACGACGCAATCAGTTTGCAACCCAACGCCGGTAGTCAAGGCGAACTTGCAGGTCTTCTCGCAATTCGTGCATACCACCAATCTCTCGACGAAATGCAACGCACCATATGTTTGATACCAAGTAGTGCGCACGGCACTAATGCGGCCAGCGCTGTAATGGCAGGAATGACGGTGGTTGTAGTTGCTTGTGATGACAAAGGCAATGTCGATTTAGAAGATCTACGAGCCAAATGCGAATTAGCCGATGACAAACTTGCTGCACTGATGATCACATACCCATCAACTCACGGCGTCTTTGAAAGTAGTGTCACCGACATTTGCGAACTAGTGCATTCGTATGGCGGACAGGTTTATGTTGATGGTGCGAATTTGAACGCATTGGTTGGCGTCGCGCAGCCAGGTCATTTTGGTGCAGACGTAAGTCACTTAAATCTGCATAAAACATTTTGTATTCCTCACGGGGGTGGTGGCCCTGGTGTAGGACCAGTCGGTGTGAAGAAACATCTTGCAGAGTTCTTGCCTTCTCACCCACTGCTGGCAAACGACAAAGTCAGAGTTGGCGCGGTCGCCGCGGCGCCAAATGGCTCGGCTTCAATATTGCCAATCTCGTGGGTGTACATAAAATTGATGGGCGCAAAAGGGTTACGCAGCGCGACAATGCATGCGATTTTGAGCGCGAACTATATTGCGAATCGGCTCGATGCTTTTTACCCAGTGCTCTATCGCGGTGATAGCGGTTTCGTCGCCCACGAATGCATTTTAGATATTCGTGAGATCACAAAGTTGACGGGTGTGACTAACGATGACATCGCCAAACGGCTTATGGATTTTGGGTTTCATGCACCAACGATGAGCTTTCCAGTTGCAGGGACTTTCATGGTCGAGCCGACTGAAAGCGAAACGATCGGCGAAATCGACCGATTCTGTAATGCAATGATTGCGATTCACAACGAGATACAACAAATCGCCAATTACGAGATATCTCATGCCGACTCGCCACTACATCATGCACCACACACGGTTGAGGACCTCTGTGGAGTTTGGGACCGTATGTATTCACAACAACAAGCGGCATATCCGATTGCGGCAATGCGTGGCCGCGGATACTTCGTGCCAGTGTCACGCATTGATGCGGCTTTTGGCGATCGAAATTTGGTTTGTTCGTGTGAGCCGCTTGAGTCTTACGCTATCTCTTTGCAATGAACGGAAGTTTGACAACCACCCCGTCAAGACGCGACCCTCGCACATCAATCGCCACAGCTGAACCAACCGTTAGTTGAGAATCAACAAGCCCAAGAGCAATACCGTGCTCAAGCGATGGTGAATAGTTTCCACTTGTCGTTACACCAATAATCGTGTCACCTACTAAAACATTGCATCCATCCCGAGGTGGACGTCGCCCAGTAGTCGTTATACCTATCAAATGTCGACCGACACCACTCTCGCGTATCTTAAGCAGGGCATCACGACCCGTGAAATTATCTTTATTCCATGAAATCACCCAACCTAAGTTTGCCTCTAATGGATTGATACTTGGTGAAAGTTCATGTCCATGAAGTGGTAACCCGGCCTCAAGTCGCAATGTGTCGCGAGCGCCAAGACCTGCCGGTTTAACTCCAGCAGCGAGAACTTCTTGCCATAATTCAACGGCATGCGAAATCGGGACGGTAATTTCAACTCCTTGTTCACCTGTATAACCAGTGCCTGCGACGACGCATTGCGCACCTCGCCAATTGATTTCGCGAACCTGAAATTTTGCAATATTTGAAAAGTCTCCACTTATCGCTGACAGCATCGACTTTGCTTGCGGGCCTTGCACTGCCAGCACTGCACGAGTCTGAGTGATATCCACCCCACCAATTGCAGAAAGAACATGATCTGTGTTCGACGCATTTGGCATAACATCAAAGCGATCGTCTCTAACCCACCACACGATTATGTCATCGAGAACACAACCAGCATCGTTAAGTAAATGCGTATATTGCGCGCGCCCAACCGAAATTTTGTCGAGATCATTAGTCAAGGCTTGCTGCAACGCGGCTTTGGCGTAGTAGCCCTCAACGCGAACTGTGCCCAAATGCGAAACATCAAACACAACCGCAGTATTGCGACATGCAAGATGCTCGTTAATCGTGCCAGTTGCGTAGGCCACTGGCATATCCCATCCACCGAACTCAACCATCTTTGCACCCAAAGCGCGATGCGCACCATCAAGTGGTGACAACCTCAAGTTTGACATTCTTAGATTGAAACCGCCGTCGTGCCCAACGCTGAATTTTTTGAATCTTGAAAAGGCTCGCTCTTAATAGATTTCAATGGCTGCGGTTCAATCGACAAGATCATTGCATCAACGTCACTCTTAACTGCCGCTAAAGGTAGAACATTAAGTACACCTTGACCGTTGCGAAGAACATCAACCAATTGATCACCTTGACAAAAGACCACTGCTTTACCACTGATCACTATGTGAGCTGCTGCGATCTCGGTGTCGACGTGGTTTCGAAGGTAAGTGAAGACTTCTCGAACCGATTCAAGTTTGATCCCTGCATCCAACAAGTTTTTGATTACTTTGAGTTCAAGGAGATCGCTGTACACATAGCTGCGTCGCGAGCCACTGCCTTTCGCGTCGACTGCCGACGGACGAATCAAGTTTGTTCGAGCCCAATAATCGAGTTGGCGATATGAAATTCCTGCAATTTTGGCTGCTTGTGCACCACTGAAACTCACACTCGTCACCGGCGACCCCCAAAAAGACTCTAACGACCTTCTAGGCTACGCCCAGTAAAGCAAATGTCAAGAAAAATTATCCCTGAAAATCTTCAGGACGAATCGAATCTATAAATTGTCTGAAATCGTCAATGATTTCTTCAGCTTCTTCACTCGGAGAATCTGGCACAACCTTACCCACCTCGTCTAATAAGTCATCTTCGGCAAATATCGGAATACCTGCCCGCACCGCAACAGCGACACCATCGGACGGCCTACAACTTATGATCACCATTAGACCCTGTTGCAACAAATGTAAATCGGCATAGTAGGTGTGCTCTTCAAGTTTGGTGATTACTAGTTTGACCGGTTGAGCATTTAAACCTTCGACTACGTTTATCAATAGATCATGCGTTAGTGGACGATCAGGTTGTAAACCTTCAAGGGCGTAGTGGATTGACGAAGCCTCGGGTGCGCCAATCTGTATTGGTATTACACGACGACTTCCAGATTGCTCTCGCAACATCAACACGGGAGTATTTGCGGGTATCTCAAGCCGAATACCCTCAAGTTGCATTTCAATCATTGACTAAGCGTATCTGCGCCGTTTAGCCAGCACTAGCGAGATTCAATATGGTCACGCAATTGGGCCGCGATAAACGCCGAACGAAGACGACTACCTTGCTCAACGAGTTCACTAAGCATTGCCAGTGCTTCTTGGCGAGCAGTGGGATTACGTTGGCGCATCATCGGCACAATTCGCGCCTCGAACAAAGATACTTCTTGTTGGGCCGCAATTTTCCAGGTCTTAAGGTGTCGCGCATCAAAACCGAGGCTTAAGAACTTTGCAGCAGCTAAGAGAATCTCGAGATCCATTTCGTCGTATAAATTTGTTTCACCAACTCGGCGCGAACGCAATATAGAATAGTGTTCAAGTTCAACCAAAGTCGCCTCATCAATAGAAGCCGCAATGAGAATTTCAGATCGATCATAAGACCGCGGTACTTTCGGGTCCTCTGCAAATAGTGGCCTGACAATTGACATCGTCGGCGCCAGAGGCGGTGGATTTGTGGGTTTGGTTTTGGCAGCCGGATGACTATTCGCCATTCGTGTTGGAATGTGAGCTAGCCCACGCGGTGCTGTTGTGTCGTCAACTCTCTGCATCTCTGTACTCGTATCACCATCTAAACGCGTACGAATCACCTTTAACGGCGTAAAATTTTCTCGTTGTTCACGCAAAATGAACTTGAGTCGGTCAACCTCTGCCTGTGAAAACTTTCGGTAACCCGAAGCCGTACGCTCTGGCTCAATCAATCCTTGACTCTCTAGAAAACGAATTTTCGAAATAGTAACTTCGGGAAATTCTTCAAGAAGCAAAGCCAAAACTTCACCAATGGATAGGTAATTAAACGCCGCCGTCACTTGTCGGTCACTTTCACGGGCATCATTTTAAATCATCTGCTTTACTGAACAAAATCATGTGAAACTTGCCAACCTGCAACTCATCGCCATGCACTAACGGCGATGAGTCAACAATTTGACGGTTGATATACGTGCCGTTCAACGAACCAAGATCACGCACAATCAGGCCATCTTTGCTGGCAGAGATTTCGGCATGGCTGCGAGAAACGGTAATGTCGTCAAACAGTATTTCGCTCTCGGGGTTGCGCCCGATACGCGTTATTTGATTCGTCAGTGCAAAGCGCGCACCCGTCATCTCGCCGGACCGAACGACCAACACTCCCCAACCGGTGACATCCCCCATTCGAATTGAAGCATTGTCACTTGGGCCAGGGGCATCCTGCATCGGATCAATTTGGGCAATCACAATCGTTCTGTCATCAGGTAGGTCTAACACAGCTCCACAGGATGAACAAAATGACGCCCGCGGTGGATTTCGGTGGCCACACTGATTGCAAAACACATACGACATGGTCGTTAACCTTCAATAAACATTCTGTACGCCGCAGCATCCAATAAATCGGCGACGCTAGAAAGATCACTCACTTCAATTTCCATTATCCATCCATCACCATAAGGGTCAGAATTGATCAAATTTGGTGAGTCACTAAGTTGAGTGTTGACATTGCTGATTAAACCCGAAACGGGAACGTAGATATCAGAGACGCTCTTAGTACTTTCAACTTCACTGCAACTTTGGCCTGCCAGAACTTCTTTGCCCGATTCTGGTAACTGAACGAAGACCACATCGCCAAGTGCATCTTGTGCATAATCAGTGATACCGACTCGGGCTATTGAACCCGACAAACGAATCCACTCATGATCTTTTGAATACTTTAATTCGTCAGGAATGTTCATACCTCAAATTTAGCCTGACCGGGAGGCTCGCCCTGACCGCAAATTCGCTCTAATAACAGGAACATAGAAAAAAGCTGTGGCATATGAGATAGCCAGTGCAGGGATCCCAAAGGACCAACCCAACAACGTAACCCACTGCGATCCGGCGCCGTTCGCCTGCCCTAAAAGTATGAGTGGCACTGCAAACATAAGCAAAAACGTATATCGCTTACCCCACTTGTTTACGGCAAATCGCTTCATACCAAACGCAGTAGCAATCAACATGGCACTTGCGACCAGAATTTCGCGCACCAACACCAACCCGCCAAACCAAATCGGCATTGATCGGTCGATCAATATCGCGATTACGGAAACTACAAACAAGCCACGATCAACTGATGGGTCAAAAATCGCGCCAAAATCGCTTTGCTGATTAAAACGGCGGGCAACCCATCCATCAACCCAATCGGTTGCTCCCAAACCACCGAGCAACCACGCAGCCGCACCGCGATCTTTCACACTGAAAAGTAGCCACAGAAACAACGGCAAACAACAAAGCCTCAACAGCGTTATCAGATTTGGCACCGTCAATATCTCTCGCTTTGCCACAAACAGATCGTACAAGATGCGCGTATGTGGCCGATTCACCTACGCTCAATATGTGGAACCATCACTCTTCACGAGAATTATTCAAGGACAGATTCCTGGCACGTTCGTCTATCGCGATGATCTTTGCGTCGCCTTCATGACGATAAATCCGATAACTACAGGCCATGCACTCGTCGTGCCAATTGCAGAAGTCGATGAATGGACAGATCTACCAACTGAATTGAGTTCGCACTTGTTTAATGTGGCAGCACGGATAGCCAACGCACAAAAAATGGCATTCAAATGTGCGCGAATTGCACTCATCATTGCGGGCTACGAAATTCCTCATTGTCACTTACATTTGATTCCATCAAATTCAATGGCTGATCTAAGTTTTGAAAACGCAGTTGCCAGCGTTACGCGGGACGATTTAGAACAATCGTCCGCTCTTATCATCGCTGAGTTGCGACGACTTAATGTTGTTGGGACGCTGTAGTCGAGTAGTAATTTCGTGGCGAACAACTTCGTTGCCAGCCGGCATTAATAAACCCAGTGGTGAGAGATCTGCGGGGTCTAGCCATTGAGCGACGGCGTCGCGTTCTAAAATCACTGGCATGCGATGATGAATTGGGCGCAGCGCTTCGTTGGCCTCAGTCGTGATTATCGTGCAGGTTTTAAGTACCGAACTTTTTATTGGGTCAGATTGTTTTTGGTTTGGGTCGGCCCAGGTTGTCCAAAGCCCTGCCACTGTCATCACTTCTCCATCAACCCTTGACACATAATGCGCATGTTTGATCGGCTTGGAACCTTCCGAGTTAATGACACTCCATTCATAGAATCCCTGCATCGGAATAACACATCGCTGACGAGCGATGAGATTTCTAAAACTTGGTTTCTCAACCAAAGTTTCACAGCGAGCGTTTATCATGCCCGCTGCCTTAGATTTATCTTTCGCCCAAGTGGGCACGAGACCCCATCGAAACGTAGTCAGCGCCAGAGAATGAGACTGTTCGCCTTGTTGCGAGATTAGTGCATAAATCTCGGTTGTCGGAGCGACATTAAAATTATTCTCAAGCTGGTTGCCGATTATTGATGCATTAAAAGACCTGGCGAAATCTGCGCCATTGACGACAGAGTTAAACCGCCCGCACACTTAAGTTAATTAAACCCCGAGATCATTCAAATTCGTTGGGCGATGACATGAACACCCATTCATCGGCAGTGAGTTTGATAAGGACTCCCATCTGGAAATTACCAGTATCAAAACTGACTGAGGCCGCCACAAAATTAATTGTTACACCTGCTGCAGGAGACACCGTTAAAAAACTCCTGCGATTAGCGACATCAATGCGTGTTCCGACCGGAATCGGGACTGATGCATTAGTCGGCAACGTAATAGTCGTTCCGTCGCGCGAGATCAATAGCTTGCCCGCATCACTTGCCTGCAACGTGTGAGTTAGGGTTACTTCGCGTATCGAATAGGTCGTTGCAAATGTGCCCTCTGGGCCCGCTGCGCCGGCAGGACCTGCAGCACCAGTAGCACCCGCTGCGCCCGTGGCTCCGACTGGACCGATCTCGTTCAGCGTTAAAAGAGTTTCGGAACCAGCTTTACAGACTTTATCTTTCGTGTATCGAAGACTGGAGTTCTTAATCGATACACAAACTGAGACTGAGTTGTTTTGCGCTGAAGCAACTATGAAATTGCCCACTAGCGAAGCAATTACTGCGGCACAGGCACAAGCAAATATTTTTTGTACTCGCTCGGAACTCATGAAGTTGAAGAGTTTTCATCTGGCGAGCGAAGGAACAACCATTCGTTGGTTCCAACCTTGACTAATACACCCATCTGAAATGCGCCACGATCAAATGTTTGAGATATTGCCGTGCCAGCATTATTCAAGGCTTGGTCATTTATCGTCACTCCAGAGTTTGGGTTAATGAAAATTATGTTCGCAGTTGATGCCCCCAGTTGACCGATATCGATTCTCGTGCCTATTGGAAACGCCACTGCGGAATTGTTCGGAACAACAATTGTCGGCGAAGAACGAGAAAACAAAAACTTGCCTGCGTCTGTAAGCGCCAATGTGTAACTAGAAGTCTTAACTTCGAAAAAAGATTGAGTGGCATTCGAGCCTGTCGCACCAGCAGGACCAGTCGCACCAGCAGGACCAGTCGCACCAGCAGGACCAGTCGCACCTGTCGCACCGGCAGGACCTTGCTGACCTAGAACTAGTTTTGTCTCTTTAGCACGCTTACAAGCACCAGACGGCGAGTAACGCATCGCACCAGATTTTTTAGCCGCGCAAACCGTGATATTGGCTGGTGTTGCATTAACTGCGTAGACACCACCTGCGACAAGCGCAACTACAGCCGAGACCAAAGCAGGCAATGCAAACTTTTTAACAGCCAAACCCAGAGACGCCAAACCATCGCTATTTTTAATGTTTTTAGTAGACATTGGTCTCCTTAAGATTGATTTAAGTTTACCTAGCAAATTAAGAACATTGGCGGATATCCAGCGTTCGTTACAAGACCCCATTCGGCGTGGCAAATAACCAAACTAAAAACGGCGTTATCGCAAGTCCTGGCAACAACGAGCCCAGGCGAATCCGCTTGATTTCAAGCAAATTTAGACCGATCGCCAATACAGCCAAACCCCCTGCAGCAAAAAGTTCTAATCGCATTCGGTCGGTCAACAAAGCATCAAGGCTGGTGCCAAACAGCGTTAGCGACCCCTGTATTACAAACACACTGGCCGCACTGAAAATAGCGCCCACGCCATAGAGAGCCGCAAAAATGATCATCATAAAACCGTCAAGCGTGCCCTTGATTATGTATAGCTGTGGTGTCTTGCCGCTCGCATCTTCAATCGCTCCGAGAATCGTTAACGGTCCAACACAAAACAAAAGCGTCGCGGTGACAAAACCTGTGACGAATTTGCTCTCGCTTTCAGGCTTGGTGAATTTTCGTCGCAAAAGTTCGCCCAAGTCTTCGAGCCGATCCTCAATTCGCAACAGTTCACCAATGATCGAACCAAGCACCATGCCAACCAAAGGAAACACCATGTTGTGCGTATTCATGACATCGCGCAGACCAATTGCGATCGTGACCAGTCCAATAACTTGCACGATAATCACGCGAATTCGATCGGGAATTCGGTTACCAATTAGCAAACCGAGGCCGCCGCCTGCAAGCACCGTGGCTGTATTGATAATCGTTCCAAGGCCACGCATAGAAAATTGAGTTAGCTAATTAACTGGCGTTGGCAGAATTTGGTCATTGCAAATTGCAATTGCATTACTCGCAGCCAATGTCGCCATTGCGGCCCTAGTTTCTTGCGTTGCCGAACCAAGATGCGGTATCAGCACGACATTTTCATGGTTAAGCAGGCCAGCATTCACTTTGGGTTCAAACTCAAATACATCAAGACCAGCACCGGCAATTTCACCAGCATCAAGAGCGTCAACAAGTTGCTGTTCGTTGACGATCGGCCCGCGGGCCGTGTTGATCAAAAAGGCGCTTTTCTTCATCATTTTAAACTGCTGCGTACCAATTAGATGATGCGTCGATTCATTAGACGGGCAATGCACCGAGACGACATCACTCGTCGTCAAAAGATCATCAAGCGATAATTTGGTCGCATTAAGTTCTTCAACGATTTTGTTTTCAATCGGTGAGCGAGAAAAATATCCGATGGTCATGCCGAAGGCTTTCGCTCGGCGCGCAGTCGCTATTCCGATCGCACCCATCCCTATTATGCCGAGTTGGCGTTTTTGAATTCCGACGCCAAGCATGTAACTCATCCCCCACTGCCAGGGTTCAGCGCTACGAATGACTCGCTCACCCTCGCCAAGTCGGCGCGTCACCATCAAAATCAATGCCAAGGCAATATCTGCAGTCGCATCTGTCAGCACACCAGGTGTGTTCGTCACACGCACATTTCGTCGTGTACATGCGGCAACATTGATGTTGTTATAGCCAACTGCGACATTGCAAACTGCTTTTAGTTGCGGCCCTGCAGCATCTAGCAATTCGTCGTCAACTTTCTCTGTCAGTAAAGTGATCAAAACCTCGGCGCCTTTGACGAATTCAAGCAATTCTGTGCGAGTTATTTGATGATCGTGATCCCAAGCAACAGGCCTGAACCCCGCATCTTGCAAGGCCTTAATACCAGGCGCGGGAATCTTGCCCGTTACAACAATTCGTTTGCTCACTTTGAATTGACCCATTCGGCAAGACGTGCCAAACCTTTGTCAATTTGTGGATTATTTATGCCACTATAAGCAAGTCGAATGTAATTGCCTGTTTCATTTTCGGCTGGGCGGCCGAAATGCTTTCGCGTACAAAATGACATTCCAGAATTGTGTAGCGCATCGGTGGCGAATTTTGCGACATCGTCATGACCAGTTCGAGCCATTGTCTCCGTCACTTCTGGGAATACATAAAATGCACTATTGGGCGTATGCACACGCATCCCTGAGACTGTCTGGATTCCGGCAATCGTTGCATCACGGCGCGTTTTCAAAACACGAACAAGTTCATTGGCGCCTGACTGATCTCCGGTGATTGCTTCTACACCGGCCCACTGCACAAATTGAGCCGTGCAACTCTCTTCGTTGGTGTTCAATTTTGAAATTCGATCAACAAGATCTTTCGGTCCGATTGCCGCGCCAAGTCGCCAACCAGTCATTGCAAACTTTTTAGAAAATGTATACAAAATCACGGTGCGTTCTAACATCCCTGGCAAAGAGACAATGCTCTTGCTCTCACCGGCATATCTGATGTCGAAGTAAGCCTCATCCGAGAGAACCCAAAGGTTGTGCTTAATTGCTAAATCTGCAAGTGCTTGACGCTCTGAATCTGTCATCTCGGCGGCGAGAGGGTTTTGTTGATCATTGAGAATCAAGGCCTTCGTTTTTGAATTGATTTTTGAAGCCAAGTAATCCAAATCAATTTGAAAACCATTCTCGGTATCTAAATACCGATACGGCACCGCAACACCGTCGTTGAATTCGATTTGGCTCTCGTAAATTGGGAACCCGGGGTTCGGATATAAAACTTCATCACCGGGGTTCATCACGCTTCGTAAAAACTTTCCGATTACTGGTTTGCCGCCAGGTTGCACAGCAACGTTTTCGGGTGCAAACGACACGTTTCGTTGTCGACCGAGACTGTCGGCTAGCGCTAAGCGCAATGGTGCGATCCCTGCGTTCGGACAGTAGCCCGTTTTGCCCTCGACAACCGCTCGTTGCATTGCTGTCGAAATATTCTCGGGAGTCGCAAGATTCAAATCTCCGAGATGAAACGGAAACACTTCATTACCTTTTGAAACCCAGTCAGCGGCTGTGGCGGCTACAGCGAAAGCAGTCTCTGTACCCAAACGATCTAAACGGTCTGCTAATTTCACAACGCCTCCAAAATTTTTCAAGCAATACTTTTAAAAATTAAATACTAGACAAAAGTCAATAGTTTGTCGGGCTGGCGGGATTTGAACCCACGACCTCTTGTCCCCCAGACAAGCACGCTAACCAAGCTGCGCCACAGCCCGAAATTCAACTATTGACGCATGTCAAGGTATCTCAGATAAACAACGACACAACTCGCCACGACAAATAGATGCACAAAGAAACGACCAGCAATTTAAAGTGCCATGGAATCTTCTCTGAGCCCGGTTCGCCAGCAGCAGCAAGAGCACGAAGATCGAGATTTTTCGCGGTTACCCGACCATGAATGTCGGCGCGAATTGCACGCACCCCACAAGTCGGACAATCTCCCGAAGATGTAAGCGCAGTAGGCGCGAAGTATTTTGCGCAAGGCTCACACCAAGGCATTGATCGCTACTCTGCCCGCTTGCGTACGCGAATCTTGATCGGCACCGAGCCGAATTCGAAACCTTCTCGAATTGAGCGCTCGAGATATCGCAAATATGTTGGCGGTAATTCTTTGTTGACGAACAAAGTAAACGTCGGTGGATCAGACGCACCCTGCAATGCATACAACACTCTTCCACCGCTAGGGGCTGGTTGCTGTTGTTGCGCTCGCGCGATCACCCTGTTTACGTCTCGAGTTGGTACGCGACGATGATATTGCTCTATTGAATCTTGCAACACGGGTCGCAACTTCTGCACACCTTTGCCGGTTAGTGCCGACATCTTTAAAACCGGTGCATCGCCAACGAAAAATAATTTGCGACCAATTTCAATATCTATTTCGGCACGCTGGTCTGCGTCGAGCATCTCCCATTTATTGAGAACTACAACCACAGGGCTACCGGAGGCATCAATTCGCTCAGCGAGTCTTTGATCTTGACTAGTTATACCTTCGGTTGCATCTATTACGAGTAGTGCAATATCTGATTCGTCTACTGCTCGCAACGCGCGAACAAACGAGTAGTACTCGGTTGATTCATCTACGCGACTTCGTCTACGCATTCCGGCGGTGTCGACAAACATCATCGGCCCATCGGGTGTTTCAACGACCGTGTCGATGGAGTCTCGAGTAGTACCAGGCATGTCGTGAACGACCGCACGATCTTGCCCAACAAGGCGATTAAAAAGCGTGCTCTTGCCAACATTGGGTCGACCGACAATCGAAACACGCGGAATACCGGGCGTTCGATTCGGCCCTTGCCTTTCAATTTCTACTTCAACTTCATCATCACCCTCACGGCGCGGTACTCGAATCAATATTTCGTCTAACACATCGCCCGCTTTGCGACCGTGCAGAGCCGAAACCGGAAATGGATCGCCGAGTCCAAGAGAGAGAAACTCCCATTTGTCAAACTCACGTTTGTCGGTGTCAACTTTGTTTGAAACAACCAGAACTTCTTTGCCGCTAGTGCGGAGCCACTTGGCGATGGCTTGATCATCATCTAAAACGCCGACAGTTGAATCAACTACAAACAAAACAAGATCCGCTTCTTTCACTGCCGATTCGACTTGGCGACTTACTTTGCCGTCTAGTTCTGTTCCACCTGGCATCCATCCACCAGTGTCGACAACATTGAAGTGACGACCTTGCCACTCGACTTGACGTTCAAATCTGTCGCGCGTCACGCCTGGTGTATCTTGAACAATCGCTACTTGCGAACCCATAAAACGATTAAATAATGTGCTTTTACCCACATTTGGTCGACCGACGATGACAACAGTTGCCAGAGATGTTGTCACGCCTGCAGTTTACCGTTGCATTGCCTAGGTAATCTTTGAAGCGGTGAATAACGTCGACGAAGTTATCCTCGCATCACCTCGCGGTTTTTGCGCCGGAGTCGAAATGGCGATCAAAGCGTTGGCGTGGATGGTTCGCACATTTGAAGCACCTGTCTACTGCTATCACGAGATCGTTCATAACAAGATCGTTGTGGATCGTTTCAAAAATCTTGGCGTTATTTTTGTTGACGACCTAAGTCAGATTCCAAAAGGGCGACCGATCATGCTTTCGGCGCATGGCTCGGCACCCCAAGTTGTGCTGGCCGCTCAAGAACTCGGTAGCTATGTTGTTGATTCTGTATGTCCACTCGTGACCAAGGTGCACCACGAAGTCAAGACTCGAGCGAACAAGGGTTACAGAATTGTTTACATTGGCCATGACGGACACGAAGAAGCTGTTGGCACGATGGCTGTTGCGCCTGAGTCAATCTCGCGAGTTGAAACTTTGGCTGAGGTTGAAGCGCTCAAACAATTTAATGAACCTGTTGCGATTCTCGCCCAGACGACGCTTTCACACCGCGACTGGAAGGATGTCGCAGATGCCGTGCGTTTGAAATACCCACAAGTTTGGTCGCCAGGAAAAAGTGACCTTTGTTTTGCTACGACTAATCGCCAAGGCGCGTTAATGCAGATCGCCCGTGAGTGCGATGCAATTATTGTGATCGGATCAGACAACTCTTCTAACACGCGCGCGCTTGAGAAACTCGCCAAAGATGTCGGATGTCAAAACGTCTACCGTGTCAACGACGCAAGCGAATTGCCGAACAATCTTTCGGGCACGATTGGCGTGACTGCGGGTGCATCTGCACCTGAAGAGCTTGTCGCTGAAATAATTCGAGTTCTTGCACCAACAAATGGTGTTCGCGAGATCAAAATCGCTCAAGAAGATGAGTACTTTCCACCACCACGTCACATTCGCCAGCTACAAACAAGTATTGAACTTGTTGCCACGACAATGCTCGGTGGAGCTTACGCCACAAGAAGAGTCGTCGACGACAAAAAAACTGCAGCCAGTACGGTTCTCGCGTTACTTGCTAATTAGTTAGCTAGCTAATTTCGCGGCGAAGCTTGTTGAGAGGCGCAACTATAATTTTTGTTAGTTGCGCGGCACTTCGTGCCAGGGCTTGTCACGATCAACACGAACATCGCCCGGCAAACCTAAAATTCGTTCGCCAAGGATATTTTTCATTACTTCGGTTGTGCCACCCTCAATGCTGTTGGCGCGACTTCGCAGAAATGCTTTTGGCACAGAGTCAAAACTCATCGCAGTCTCTGGTCGAATTAGTGCGTAGCTTCCGTAGAGCATGCCGTTTGCGCCTAAAAGATCTACACAAAACTCATACGTATCTTTATTCAGTTCAGCACTGGCAACTTTTCCAATGGAGCCCTCAGGGCCAGGAGTACCCATGCGACGGTTCTGGCCTGCGCGAATATTTGTAAGTCGCAAAACTTCCGCTTTGATCCACAACTTGATCAGTTGGTCTTGAGTCGCCTTTGACTTTTGATCGGTTGGCAGGGCTTGCCATAATTTCACGGCTTCACGAATCGGGCCGGTTGCCTTGCGCGGTATCGCCCCACCGATCGCTACTCGCTCGTTCATCAGAGTTGTCAAACTGACACGCCAACCGTCCCCGGCTTTGCCCAAAGTTTCACCAACCGGGACGCGCACATCTGTGAAATAAACTTCGTTGAATTCTGCTTCACCGGTTATCTGACGTAACGGGCGCACTTCAACTCCAGGTGCTTGCATATCTACAATTACCGCGGTGAGTCCAGCATGTTTGACTGCTTGCGCGTCGGTTCTAACTACCAACAGGCCCCATTTGGATAAATGGGCAAGAGTTGTCCAAACTTTTTGTCCGTTAATCAGCCACTCGTCGCCATCGCGCACCCCTTTGGCCGATAGCCCTGCAAAATCCGAACCTGAACCCGGCTCTGAGAAAAGTTGACACCAAATTTCTTCACCCGTAAATAGTGGTCGCATATATTTTTTTATTTGCTCGGGAGTACCCCACTGCGAAATAGTCGGCGCACACATTCCGTATCCGATCGGATTGCGCATGTAACTTGAAGGTCCACCCGCAGCAGCGATTGCTTCGTTGACGATTTTTTGATGCTTTGGCGACGCATTGATACCGCCAATACCTTCGGCAAAATGCACCCATGCCAAGCCCGCGTCAAATTGTGCGCCTAGAAACTTAGTCGCTGTAGTCGAACTTGGTGGATAATCGCTAATCAACTTGTCAACACGACGCTGAACTTCAACATCAGAAATTATCGTCTCTACCTCGGTTGTGGTCATTTCAACTCCTCGATCTTTAAACTCATCAACTTAAGACTTTAGGCGTTACTGCTCTGCCCATCGTAATTAGATAGTAATTTTGCGATGTATAGTTTGCTTTTATGTTTCCTGGATCAGTAGCACTGCAACAGCCAGACCGTCCCGCGGTAATCATGGCTTCAACCGGAGAGATAACGACATTTGCCGAACTCGACAGACGAGCCAATGCACTAAGCCATGTGTTGCGAGACGCCGGGCTAAACGTTGGTGACCATATTGCTTTTTGTTTAGAAAATCATCCAAGGTATTTCGAAATTCTGTGGGGATGCCACTACGCAGGGTTAATTTACACCGCCTGTTCTTCGCGACTGACTACCGATGAGTTGAGCTACATCATCAACGATTGCCAAGCCAAGGCATTTATCACGAGTAAATACAAATCCGATCAGGCGATCGAAGTTTCGAAAACTACACCGAATGTCACGTTGCGTCTAATGCTAGATGGCACCATTCCGGGCTACGACTCATTTGAACAAGCCGTAGCCGTCGCTTCAACCGATGAATTACCAAATCGAATTGACGGCGTTGACATGCTTTATTCAAGTGGCACGACAGGTCGCCCAAAGGGAATCAAACTTGGTTTAGCGATGACTCCACTGGGCACACCCACTGGCCTCTCGACTTTATGTCAGATGCTTTTTGCGATGGATAACACAACGACTTATCTTTCACCTGCTCCGCTATACCACGCCGCTCCGCTTCGGTTCACCATGACTGCACAAAGACTCGGTGGCACGGCAATAATCATGGAGCACTTCGACGCCGAAGAATATTTACGTTTAGTCGCAAAGCACAAAGTCACGCATTCACAACTTGTTCCGACGATGTTCGTTCGAATGCTGAAACTTGACGAGAAAGTTCGAGCGCAATTCGACACTTCAAGTCTCAAGTGCGCTATTCACGCCGCAGCGCCGTGTCCGGCCGAGATCAAACAAAAAATGATTGCTTGGTGGGGCCCGGTGATTCACGAATATTACGCCGGTAGCGAAGGTAATGGATTTGTGTATTGCAATTCAGAGCAATGGCTCGCACATCCCGGCACCGTCGGCACTTCAATTAACGCGGTCATTCATATTTGCGACGACTCGGGAACCGAACTACCAGTACTTGAACCAGGCACAATCTATTTTGAAAGCAAAGTCGAGTTCGAATATCACAACGACCCGGAAAAAACAAAGAGTTCACGTGATCCACTTGGTCGTGGTTGGACAACTCTGGGAGATGTCGGTTATCTCGACGCCGATAACTTTTTATATTTGACCGATCGAAAAGCTTTTATGATCATTTCTGGTGGCGTGAATATTTATCCGCAAGAAGCTGAAAATATTTTGATCAACCATCCGAGTGTCGTGGATGTTGCCGTATTCGGTGTTCCTAACGACGAGTTCGGTGAAGAAGTCAAGGCGGTCGTTCAACCGGTGAAGATGCCGACAACGCCAGAGCAAGCGGCCGAACTTGAACGTGAACTAAAAGCTTTTTGCCGTGCGTCATTAGCCGACCTCAAGTGTCCGCGCTCGATTGATTTTCGAGCAGAGTTACCTCGGCACCCAACTGGAAAACTTTATAAGCGAATTCTCAAGGATGAATACTGGAAGAAATCGGGTCGAGCGATTTAATCACGCTTGGGTACTCAATAAATGACAACTCATCCGTTTCTCAAGCATTCCACGCCAATCGCGTTTGCTCACCGCGGTGGAGCAAGCGACGCACCTGAAAACACAATGCCTGCGTTTCAGCGAGCCATTGATCTCGGATACATATATATAGAGACCGATGTGCATTCGACCCGAGACGGAGTATTGCTCGCGTTTCACGACGACGATTTGTCGCGAACATGTGGTCGTCCAGGAAAAATCAGCGAACTTGACTACGCCGAGGTACGCCAAGCGAGAGTCAATGGCGTTGAACCGATTCCGCTATTAGAAGATCTACTCTCAACTTGGCCAAAAGCACACATAAACATCGATTGCAAATCTGACCAGGCGCTCAAACCACTCGCTGATCGTTTGGCGCAAACTGCGGGTCAAGACGAGATTTTTGAAAGAGTCTGCATCGGTTCATTTAGCGACAAACGTCTTGTTGCATTGCGAGAGCAATTTGGACCTCCGCTTTGCACTTCAATGGGACCGCGTGAGGTGACAAAACTGCGTCTTGGTAGTTGGGTACGTCATACAGGCAAGTTTCAAAATGTCCATGCGGCGCAAGTGCCCGTTAATCAAGGGCCGATCACAATAATTGACAAATCATTTATTGCGACCGCGCACAAGGCTGATATCCAAGTACATGTTTGGACGATTGACGACCCTGTAGAGATGCATCGCTTATTGGATCTAGGTGTTGATGGCATCATGACCGATAAGCCTGAGGCTTTAAAAAAAGTAATGCAAGAGCGCAATAATTGGCACGGTGCGTAGGGTATTGTGATCAAATGCGAGTAGATGCCAACTTCTTTTGTACGGTTCCAATGGATGATGCGGGCAAGGTAGCGCCAAAGAATCGCCGTTATGGCAACGACAGTGTGATTGAGTGCTACAAAAATCTCGTCTCATGGGCCAAGACCGCCGAAGAAGTCGGCATTGACACAATGTGGCTAACTGAACATCACTTTCAATATGAAGGCTATGAAGTTTTGCCAAACTTGATCTTGTTTGGTCAACACTTGACAAGTGTGACTAAAAATCTTCGTCTCGGTCAGATGTTCAATGTCCTTCCGCAGTGGCACCCACTACGGCTAGCCGAAGACTTCGCGATCGCCGACATCGTCACTGGTGGTCGCATGGAGTTCGGTATTGGTCGTGGCACGGTGCCGCGCGAAGCCTGGAGTCTTGGCACTGTGGTTGCATCGGGAGACAACGCGATGAGCGCAGAGCATGACCGCATCAACCGTGAAGTGTTCGAAGAAAGTATCGAGATAATCAAGCTCGCTTGGTACAACGAGCGCTTTTCATATCGTGGCAAACACTTCGTGTTTCCTCCGGATGACATTCCTGATCGTGGAAGTTATGTCGACGATTTAACTCTGATTCCAAAGCCGTTGCGAACTATCGATATTTACCAACCGGTTACATCGCCAGAGACAATTGAATATGTGCCAAGAGTTGGGCACAAGGCCGTCTACTGGTTGCAAAATGCCGATAGCCAAAAACAAAAGTGGGATCGCTACTCCGAAATTCGCGCCGAGATGGGCACGCCAGTTGAACCAGGTCAAGATCGAATGCTGGTGATCAATATGCATACCGCTAAAACTCGCGAGAAAGCAATGATCAAAGGAAAGCCCGGCCACGACGAGTTTGCTAATTTTCTTTCGCCATACGGTCGCTTTTCCTCATACCGTAACCCTGACGGCAGCAAAGTTGCGTTCAACCACTGCCCGACTGTTCAAGAATCAATTGATCAGAAAATTCAGATAGTTGGTTCTTTTGACGACGCAGTTGACACGATCGGTTTTTGGCGTGACCTGCTTGATCTTAAACATATTTGTTTCTTCTTTGACTATCCAGGTGTGTCACGCGAAGAGATGAACGAGCAAATGCATTTTATGAAAGATGAGATCTTTCCGCGCTTGGGTGAAAAAATCGAGCGTCGAAAACTGCCGAATCTTGAACCATTGATTTAATATCGCCCCGTGCAGATCAAAAATTGCCGGCTTGTTGACAAACCAGGGCACTTTTTTGATGTAACTGTAACTGCCGAGAAAATCTCAGCGATTAACTTGTCAACAGATTCAGTAGATGGCGTTGAACATCACCCGCAAATTATTGATGCCAAGGGTGGGCTATTGACAACATCGCTTGCCGAGCCCCACGCGCACCTTGACAAAGCATTTTTATCCGAACGAATTGCGAACCCGACTGGTGATCTAATGGGGGCGATCAATGCAATGGAGAGCAATCGTCACATGCTGACTATTGAAGACACCATCACTCGCGCAGAGCGTGCCGTACGGCTGATGGTCAGCAACGGCGTGACCGCGATTCGAACACACGCTGATGTAACCGAATGGAACTCGCTTGACTCAATTGAAGCGCTGACCGAGGTACGCAATCGAACCCGAGACATTGTTGAGATGCAAATCGTTGCGCTGCTCGGTTGGCCATTGTCAGGAGACCTTGGTCAGGCGAATCTCACACTGGGTAAAAAGGCGATAAAACTCGGCGCAGATATTCTTGGTGGTTGCCCGCATCTTGATTCTGACCCTGTTGGCTCAAATATCGCCCTCTTGCAACTAGCAACAGAACTGGGCTGTCCGCTCGATCTACATACTGATGAACACACCGACGAAAAACGAATATCGCTTGAAGATCTGGCTGATCGTGTGATCGCAACTCGTTTTAAGTACCCAGTCACAGCCAGTCATTGCGTGAGTCTTGGAATGCAAAACCAAAATGACCAAAAACGAATCAGCGAAAAAGTCGCTCTGGCGAATATTGGTGTCATTACATTGCCCCATACAAATCTTTTCTTGCAGGGTCGTGACAATGCGGTCGCACCGCCGCGTGGTTTGACAGCAGTTAAAGCGTTACGAACCGCAGGGGTCCGTGTTGCTGCTGGTGCCGATAATTTGCAGGATCCATTTAATCCAGTGGGCACTGGTGACCCACTTGAGACGGCTTCGCTATTGGTGCTCGCAGCTCATCAGTTGCCCGAAGATGCCTTTGCCGCGATATCGAACACAGCAAAATCGGTGATGGGATTACCGGAAACACAACTCAAAATCGGAGATCTTGCCAACCTTATGCTGACCCCGGCTGGTTCGATTCGCGAGGCGATCGCCAACAGAACATCTAGGCAGATGGTGATGTCACTTGGCAGGCTCAGCCATTTCTCAAACTAGTACCGAACGTCTATTGCTTTTCAGCGATTCCATTTGTTTAGCCCTCATTGTTGAACTAATCTAGCGAAATGTCAGTGGCCCTCGGCTTTAAAAATGTTGGGATGACTTTTCCAGATGGCACCCAGGCGCTAGGTGGAGTTTCGTTCGGTGTCTCACCAGGTGAATTCGTCACCGTTGTCGGACCTTCTGGTTGTGGCAAGTCAACTTTGTTGCGAATCGCTTCAAATCTTGAAACTGAAACCGAAGGTAAATGCGAAATTGATCGCAACAGTATTGGTTATGTGTTTCAAGATGCAACGCTCTTGCCGTGGCGAAATGTGCGGAAGAACATCGAGATCATTGCCGAATTACATGGCATCGAAAAATCTCAGCGCACCAAACTGGCACAAGACGCCATCGATCTTGTTGGCCTGACTGGTTTTGAAGATAAGTATCCAAGACAATTGTCTGGTGGCATGCGGATGCGAGCTTCTCTCGCCCGATCATTGGTGATGAAGCCGCGAGTTTTCTTGTTTGACGAGCCGTTTGGTGCACTAGATGAGATCACACGCGAACGACTAAATGATGAGCTTTTGCGTTTATTTCAGATCGAAGGTTTCGCCGGTTTGTTCATCACTCACTCGATTGCCGAGGCGGTTTACATGTCGACCAAAGTATTGGTGATGTCGGCTCGTCCTGGTCAAATTGTCGGCAGTTTTGAAATTCCGTTCAGTTATCCACGGGCTCACTCGTTGCGATATGAACCCAAGTTCGCTGAGATTTGCGGCGAGGTTTCGCTGGCTTTACGAGGTGCGCTCGTATGAACAAGTCAAACAGCATCAAGGTGACCAATACGATCGACCAATCGGTTCCGCCTAGTTTGCGAGTCGATGATGCGCCCCGTGACGAAACAGACCGAAATCTTGTGAGTGATTTTGCTGGACCGCTGATTGTGTTTATTTTGTTTATCGGTTTTTGGTACTTGTTATCTACTCGCGTTTTGCCACCACAAAAACGCTTTTTATTGCCGACACCACATCGAGTCGTGCAAGAAGGCTTTTTGACCTGGTCGGTCGGTGAGCAACGCGGACTAAAGCCGATTCTGCGTTCACTTTGGGATTCGATCAAAATTGCTGTGATCGGTTTGTTTATCACGATTCTGATTGGCACCACGCTTGCCACGCTGATGGCAACTCGCCGTTGGATGGAGCGCGCCACTTGGCCATATCTAGTGGCTTTGCAATCTGCTCCGATTTTGGCGATGACACCTCTGATTAGAGCGTTAATTGACGGCATCATGTTGCAGCGCGTACTGGTTGTCGTATTGATCGCGTTCTTTCCAATCGTTAACAACACTTTGTTTGGTCTGCTATCTGTCGACAAGAGCCAACACGAGTTGTTTACGCTTCACGGCGCAAGCAAATTGACGCGACTTCGCAAACTACAGTTTCCGGCGGCAATGCCAAATATCTTTGTCGGTCTGCGTATTTCGGCAGGTCTATCGGTTATTGGTGCAGTCGTCGGCGACTTTTATTTTCGCCAAGGTGGCGTTGTCGGTATCGGTGCCCAAATTGATATCTATCGCGGACGCCTCTGGGGCGCAGAATTGATAGCAGCCATCATCTTGGCGAGTATTTTCGGTTTAGTTGTGTTTATCTTGTTCGGTCTGCTTTCTAAAGTAGCAATTGGCAAGTGGCACACGACGACAAGGGGTAGATAACGGGCAGATAAGGATTATTTGACTAAAAATAAATCAATATGTAATGCTACGCAAGAAAAAGTAATAGATAATTAGTTGTTATTAAATGCAATCCAAAAACAATCCCATAAAAATAGGAGAAAATAATGAGAAAAAAAGCAATTGCACTTTTCGGTGCGTTGTGCTTAGTCACTCTTGCCGCTTGCGGTGGAAGTGACGACGCAGCAACTGAAGAAGTAACAGAAGAGACAACAGCACCAGAGGCGACCGCAGATGCCGTTTCGCTTGCTGGTGTTTGCCCAGACACAATTACCTTCCAGACTGACTGGAACCCAGAATCAGAACACGGGTTCTTGTACAACATGGTTGGCGAAGGTTATGAGGTTGACGCCGCTGGCCTTCGAGTAACTGGACCACTCGTATCAAAAGGTGCCGACACTGGTGTCAAGATTCAGGTTCGTGCAGGTGGACCAGCAGTAGGTTTCAGCTCACCAACATCGTTGATGTACCAAGATCCAGAAATTTTCTTGGCTTTTGTTAGCACCGATGGCGCTGTGCAAGACTCAGGCGAATTTCCAACAATGACTGTTGTGGCTCCGTTCAACATCAACCCACAGATCATCATGTGGGACCCAGCAACTTACCCAGACGTCAAAGCAATTGCCGACCTTAAGGCAACTGGCGCGAAGGTTCGTTACTTCGGTGGTGCTGCATACATGGAGTACTTCACAGCAAACGGCATTCTTGATGCAAAACAAGTTGACGGCAACTACGACGGCACACCTGCCAACTTCGTAGCTGACGGTGGCGAGGCTGCACAGCAAGGCTTCGCAACTTCAGAGCCTTACTATTACGAGAATGTGCTCACAGACTGGGCAAAACCAGTTTCGTATCAGACAATTCACGACGCAGGTTGGACAGCATATGCCCAATCGCTTGGTGGCTTGCCTGCAACAATCGAGGCAAACAAAGACTGCTTGAAGCTTCTTGTGCCAATGATTCAGCAATCACAAGTTGACTATGTAACAGATCCTGCTCGCGCCAACGCGTTGATCCTTGATCTTGTTTCAAAGTACAACAATGGTTGGTTGTATGACGCCGGTCAGGCTGCAGCAGCAGTTGAACTTGGTCTCGCGAATAGTCTTATTGCCAATAGCCCAGACGGAACATTGGGTAGCTTTGACCTGGATCGCGTAACTGCGTTCATCGCCACTGCAGTACCTGTTTACGAAAAAATTGGTGCGAAGATGCAAGCAGGACTTACTGCAGCTGACATCGTTACGAATGAATTCATCGATCCGACTATTACATTGCCATAACAATAAATAATTAGAAATTGATACCTCGGGGGGCGTTCGCGCCCCCCGAGTGTCATTTACGGGCTCGATTTTGGAAATAAGTAGACTTTCAACAATGCAGTCTGATCTCGGTTGGCAAAGATGCACACGATGTAGATCCTGCAAACACACATTTTTGAGTCTTCATGTCTACTGAACTGAGTACTACCCCATCAGAAGTTGCTGAGCCTCACTCATTGCGTGAAGTGTTGTTGTTTTGCGCAGTGCTTATTATCGAGGTCTACAGCCTTGCAGTCGCATTCGGTGGCCCATTTTTTGAAGTCGGATACTTTCTACTAGTAGTAGTCAGCCAAACAACAGCCGGCGCATACATCTGGGCTCAACTTCGACGCACAGACAAATCTTTACCGCTACCCGAACTTCTGGCCATGGGCTTTGCTATCGGCAGCGCAAGTGCAGCAA
>ERZ889217.420-NODE-420-length-26251-cov-16.098297_pt1 | contig 26251 bp, 18 predicted proteins | sample MGYA00521098_ERZ889217 | MGnify/ENA primary metagenome ERZ889217 (study PRJEB32303, sample SAMEA104408613) | aquatic metagenome | biome: Brackish water; feature: Pelagic; material: water | place: Baltic Sea | collected 2014-06-10T22:04:00 | depth 2,362 m ... | reverse complement strand
TTCAAAGGCACACGAGCCAGTCCCCTGCCTGTTCGCCAATGCTGTGACGGCTGGCTGGAGCGGATGAATCGGGGCGAACACCCCGTGATACCGATGCCGAACGCTTTTCGGTCGCGCAGATTCGCTCGTCGCTCAGGTGTCGTCAAGCCGTTGCCCGGCATGCGGTGGCTGCATGGTCCATCGCCACCAAGCGGCCAGGGTGCTGCCGATCACGGAATGTACCAGTGCTGAGATCGCGCCCGGCACGGCGGTGAGCGGCTCCGCTGCGAAGTGTTTTTGAGCCAACACCACGCCCAGGCCCGAGTTTTGCATGCCAGTCTCGATTGAGATCGTGCGGGCTGTCTCGCTGGGATATCCAAGCAGCCAGGCAAAGAGATATCCGACAGCGAAGCCAGCCATATGGAGCATGACGATCGCGGCCAGGAGTCGCGGACCTGCCTCGCGTACGGCCGTGGCGTTTTGCCCGATGATGCTTCCGCAGATCAGAGCGATCACAAGCACGCTTACCAGCGGAGCCACCGGGAGAATGTGACTCACTGTCCGCGGAAAAAACCGATTGACTGCCACGCCGGCCGCCACCGGAAGGATCACCACCTGAAGCGTCGAAAACAACAAGCCCCAAATGTCGACATCGACGAGCTGTCCGGCGAGCAGGGCCGTCAGCAGGGGCGTGAGGACGACGGCTGCCATCGTCGAACAGGTGGTCATCACCACGGAGAGCGCTACGTCGGCCCGGGCGATCAACGTGACCACATTTGAAGCCGTGCCCCCCGGGCAACAGGCGACGAGGATCAGACCAACGGCAAACGGAGTCTCGAGGCCCAGGCCAGTGGCGATCGCCCAGCCGGCCGCGGGCATAATCAAGAATTGGGCCACGACCCCCACGACGACCGCCAGCGGCCGTGAGGCCACTCGCTGGAAATCGGCCAGCGAGAGCGTCATTCCCATGCCCAGCATGATCACGGCCAGACCGATCACAATCGCTTCGCCTTTGAACCAGGCAAGCAGAGTCGGCTCGATCAAGGCCAGGCTGCAGGCCGCCGCGACCCACACCGGAAAGGCGTTGGCCAGCCGCTCGAGCAGGTTTGCCACGGACACTGGGGGCATGCAGGAAATTCCAGGCTCAGGTGGCGAAGGCGGCACGGCACGGCAGAATACCCGGAATGAGATCCCTGCAGCCTCCTGAAACGTCCGTGCCTGCCGGTTCCCGACCTGCCGGTTCCCGAAACAGAACAGCGGGCTTCATCGCAGTGCAGATGGCATTCCTCGCCGCTGCGCATGCGCTCGGAGGGCCGCCCTGGGTGGGATTGGGTGTGCTGGCATTTCTTGGCCAAATCATGGCCGACTTCCGACTCGCTTCGCTTGCCCGGCTGACCCCGGCCCTGCTCTGGGCCGGGGCCCATGCCCTGACGGGCAACCGCGAACTCTTCTTTCCCTATGCGGTTTATCTCGCGGTCCATCTGGCCGTAGAGTTCATGAGTTTTGGGTTCGCGTGGGCCGCGGTGGCCGCCGGTGGGATGATGATGGTGTTTCTTCTGATTCGGATCGCTCAGAGGGCGACGCTGTCGGTGCTCGCGGTGGAGTTGGCCGTCACGTCCGCGATCCTCGCCGCAGCGCTGGTGGTGATACGGCAAGGCCGTGATCGGCCCGAGGTGCGGTGGCTGATCCCCGCGGTGGCCTCGCTCGCAGCCTACGCCGGGCTCGCGATGTAAGGGTTTTGGCTCATCCGGGATTTCCCTGGGTCAAGCCGTGGTTGCCGGGCTGGCCCATGCCATCTCGCCAGACATTCGCTCCGTCGACCAATCCGCGTGCGGCGGATCGGTGCCCGCTGTCCCGCTCTCTCAGATGAACGACCCTATTTCGCCATCGTGGCCGCGCTCGGTTTCCGGCGCCGCTTGTCTCGCCTCGGCACGCCCTCCCACCCACACATTTCCCTGTCGGGTCGGGGTTTTTGCCACCATCCCCCGTCCTGGCGGAATTCTCACCGTTGGTGCGGTGTCCGGGAGTAGGTGGGCGTCTATCAATTTCTGGTAGGGTACCTGTGGGGGCTCGCCCCTTTCGTGCTCCTTGCCCGGTTTTTTCGGGCCGTTCGATTGGTCAACCTAGGAGGTGTGCAATGCAGTGGAATACTGGAGTGAAGGCCTTGATGGCTGGGCTCGTGGCGACCGTGTTGATTGGTTCGACGATTGCTCAGGCAGCGCCTGAGAAAGACGTCGTGGATACGGCAGTGGCTGCCGGCGATTTCACCACGCTCGTCGCTGCGGTGAAGGCGGCCGGCCTGGTGGAGACGCTCAAGGGAAACGGTCCATTCACCGTTTTCGCCCCAACGGATGCGGCCTTTGCCAAGCTCCCCGCCGGAACGGTTGAGTCGTTACTGAAGCCTGAAAACAAGGCGAAATTGGCTGCGATCCTCACGTATCACGTCGTGCCGGGCAAGGTGATGGCCGCCGATGTGGTCAAGGTGACAGAAGCGAAGACAGTGAACGGGAAATCGGTGTCGGTGAAAGTCGACGGCGGGACCGTGATGATTGACGGGGCCAAGGTCGTGAAGACCGACATTCTCTGCAAAAATGGCGTGATTCACGTGATCGACGCAGTGATTCTGCCTGAATGATTCTGCCTGAATGAACGGCAGTGTGACGCAGCTCGAAACACGAGACGTCCCTTTTTCGGCAGCGGTGGCGATCAGGTCGCCGCTGCCGGATCTCGGGGCGACCGTTCGCTGATGCAGATTTGCAAGGTGGCAACTGAACCGAGAAGGGCTGGCTCCTAGCCTGCCGCAGCGGGTTTGCGAAATCGGAACAGATAATTTTCCTTGAACTCGGGAACGGTGATTTCGCGATCAAAGTTGAAGCCTGCAGCCTCGACTTCTTTGCGAACCGTCTCCTTGCCAGCCCGAACATGGTTCAGTGTCCACTCTGATGACACGCCTGGAATTCGTTCAAAGTCGACGATGACCAATCGACCGCCCGGCACGAGTGCCGCATGAATCGATGCCAGCATTTCATGATGCTGCTCGAAGTGGTGGTAGGTGTCGCAGACGAAGACATGGCTCACGCTGCCGACCGGGAGGCTGGTCGAGTTGGCGGCGGAGAGTAACACCGCCACGTTGGCGAGTTTCTCGGTTTGAACTCGCTGGCGAAGAAAATCGATGAATCGGGGCGAGATGTCGACTGCGTAGACGCGGCCCGTGGGACCGACGGCCTCGGCGAATGTGTGCAGAAAAGCTCCGGTGCCCGAGCCGACATCGGCAACGCGGCTACCAGGTTCGAGTTGCAAGGCCTCCGCGATCGCCTCCCGCGCGGCAAACACCTCGCGGCTTTCCAACTCAAATTTGCTGGCCCAGTCTTCGGCATCGAGGGCCGGATCGAGGAACTTGGCGTTGATGTCAGCCACTTGGCCGGCCGGCGCCGCGGCGGGAGCGGCCGCTCGCGGGTGATCGCTGTGTGCTGCCATGGCCAGCAAGCCGGCCAGGATCAGAACCGAGCGATTTCCGGGCAGGAAAAGGGGACGCAGCTCTTTTTCCGGCGGGCACTCCATTGGCAGGAGTATAGTCCAGGCCTGGGAAAGTCCCGGGAGTTCGAGGCGCGATGCGAGAGGAGAGCCCAAGGTGAGCAGACAGATCGCATGGGCGGGTTGCCTCCTGGTTGCGGTCGTTGCCACGCTTGCCCTTGGGGTGATCGGCCAGGCTGCGGGAGCGGGTGTGCTTGACGTGGCTGCCCCGCTGGTAGCCACCGTGGGAGTACCACCGGAATTCGTGGCCTTTGAGGAGGGCGTGGGGCGGGAGGTGGCCGCGGAGCTCGGCTGCACCCCCAAGCACTGGCGGCAGATCGCCCCCGCGGTGCACCATCTGGCCCTCCAGCACGCCGGGCCGCTCGCTGCCCTTTCCGCCGACCAGCGGCTGGGAGCGCTCGTGGGCTTTGCCAAGCTGATCGACACAAAGCGGAAGGCCTGCGGTGGCCGGGCGGTGCTGGCCTCCGACCGGACGGTCATCGGCCTGCTCGATCCAGCCCAGGGACTTGGGCCGCGGGAGGTGATTGCCATCGCAACCGCCTACGGCTGTGAGGCAACGATCTATAAGAAGGAAGCGGCCAACGAAACCCTGGAGCAGGTGGCTGAGCAATTTCTCGCTGCCACCACGGCTGCCCTTGCAGCGCGGCAGCCGACCACGCTCGCCGTTCTCGGCCATGGCCTGCCGACCGAAATCCAGAGTTACCACATTCGGTTTGAGCGGCTGGCAACAGCGTTGCTCGACGGGGCCGTTGGGGCAGGGCAGGGGGGCGACAAGGCGGCGAGTCTGCGTAAAGCCGTTGATTTCAGCGAACTCGTCGTCATCTGCGACGACTGTTTCAGTGCCGACTTCCAGATAAACCTGCTCGAAGAGCTCGCGCGGGAGGCCGAGGGACGAAACCTGACTCTCACCTCGCTGCCGGTCTGCGTTGCCGGCACCAATCGCAACAGCTATGGCCACGCCGACATCGGGGAGAAGTTCGTGCCGCACTTCTGGCGGGACGTGATCGAGCTCTACTACATCCGCAAGCCGCTGCCGGCAGCGGTCACGCTGCGCGACTTCTTCGAGAAGGTCGACAACATGATGTACGGCTACGGCCGGGTGCCGATCGTCGAGGACGGCCGCGTGGCCGGGTACACACTTGTGGATCCGGAACTCGTGCAGGATCCGGTCGTGTTCGTGCCGCTCGACGAGGCCGACCTCGCAACGCTCCGCGGGCTGCTCGATCTTCCGGTCGATGCCAACTTGCCTCGCTGGCTCGACATCGGTTGACGGGGCCGCGGCATTCGTCAGCCTGAAAAAATCTCGAGCGGGCCGCCGGAGCCGACGCCGACAGCAGCGGCGCGGGAAGAGAGTTCGTGGAGCGCCTTGCGGCCGACACTGCCCAGATCGAGCGTCCACTCGTTGACGTAGAGATCGACGTGCTGCCTGAGCACGAGGTCGTCAAACTCCTGCGCGTGGGCCCGCATCGTGGGCAGCGGCGCAGCGGGGTCCGCAAGGGCGAACTGCAGCGAATCGTGGATCACGCTCTGCACCGTCGCGATCACGTCGGCCGGAAGTCTCCGGCTGGCCACGATGCCGCCGAGCGGCAGCGGTGAGTGGGTCTCTCTCTCCCAGCGGCTACCCAGATCTTCGACCAGAGCGAGTCCGCGGTTTTGCCAGGTGAATCGCCCTTCGTGGATGCATACACCGAAGTCGGCCGTGCCGGCCTCAAGCCGGGGCATGATCTCCGAAAACACCGCCTGTTCGACGCGGGTGGTGGCGGGATGAAAGAGTCGGAAGAGCAGGGCGGCGGTGGTGTGACGGCCGGGGCAGAGCGTGAGTTGCTGTTGATCACGCGGCGCCGTGTCGACCGCCGCTGCGAGCAGGAGTGGGCCCACCCCAAAGCCGAGGGCCGATCCAGCCGGCAGCACCACAACCTGGTCAGCCGCCCCAAGCGCTGCATGGAAGCTCACCTTGCAGACATCGAAGTCGCCACTGAACAGTCTTTCGTTCAGGGTTTCGATGTCAAGGAGTTCGACCTTGAAGTCGAGCCCACGCCAGTCCACCGCCCGGGTCAACAGTCCGTGGAAGGCGAACGTGTCATTGGGGCAGGGGGAGATGCCGAGCCGGATGGTGCGGGTCACGACTCCTCCGCCAGAATTCGGAGTGCCAGTTCGGCCGCGGCAGTGAGGGCCGCGGGAATTTGCCACCGACTTTTGTCGCGATCTCCGGCATCGTTTGAAATTCCACGCACGATCCCAAGCGGCACGCCCCCGAGCCGGCAGGCCAGCGCCACCCCAAACCCCTCCATGTCTTCGGCCATGGCCTCCGGAAAGAGGCTCCTCCGCTGCCGCACGTCGAGCGCCGTGGCCGAGGCCGCGCAGGCGGTGAGCAGCAGGCCACCCTCAGATCTCCCGTTCGACTCGCCGGCAGTGCAGGGGAGCTGATCGCCGATCGGTGCAGCGGCCGCAGCTTGGCCGGCCGGCGGCTCGGCGGCTGGTTCGCCGGGCCATTGCTGCCAGCCGAAGCTGCCGGCCGGTCTAAAGGCGTCGGCCGAGCCTATGCCGACACCATGGCAGGCCACCCCGCCAAAGCGATAGGCTGCCCCGATCGCGAGCCGGTCATCGAGCCGGCCGGCAAGACCTAGGAGGAGCACTCGCTCGGGCGCGAGCGTGGCGACCAGTTCGGCCGTGCGGGCCGCTGCCGCCACGGGGCCGAAGCCGCAGAGCTCCAGTCGGGCGGCCGCGCCGAGGGCCGACGCCAGTGCGGGTGCGAGCAGCCCCCGCTCCAGCGGCGTCGGCACGAGCACCAGCGTTGTAAGCAATGTCGCAACTTCTCGAGAAAGTGGGGAATCAGCGGTGGCGGGCCGACGTACGGCATGATAGCCGCCGCAGGGTGGAGCGAGTGTTGAGCTTCCAAGCCTTTTCTCCTCGGTGTTCGTCGGCTACCGTGACCCCTCGGTGGCCGCGGTGGCTTCGGGGCCACCGCCCACAAATGCGAGCCCCGTCATGATGCAGTGCCAGTCCCGATTGATTCAGCGGTCCTGGTGTGTCCTGAGCTGTGTGGCCGGCGTCGGTCTGGCCCTGGCTGCCACGACCGGCCACGGCCAATTCGTCACCGCCCACCGCGGCGCGTCGCATGCCGCCCCGGAGAATACGCTGGCCGCATTTCGGCAGGCGTGGGAGGAGGAGGCCGACGCGATCGAGGCCGACTTCCACCTCACTGCAGATGGCAGGATCATCTGCATCCACGACCGCGATACCGAGCGGGTGGCGGGCGTTCGGCGGGTGGTGGCCGAGACCCCGCTGGCCGAACTCCGCGAGCTCGATGCTGGCCGCTGGGTCGACGAGCGGTTTGCCGGTGAGCGGCTGCCGACGTTCGCCGAGGTGCTCGCGGCGGTGCCAGTGTCTAAGCGCTTCGTCGTTGAACTCAAGACGGGGCCCGAGATCGTGTCGGTGCTGGCGGCGGAACTCGAACAACTCCCTTGCGACCGAGAGCGGCTCCTGATCATCTCGTTCAACGCAGAGACGATCGCCGCCTGTAAGCAGCAGTTACCCGCCGTTCAGGCCCACTGGCTCAGTAGCTTGAAGAAACAGGACGACGGCCAGTGGGAGCCCACAGCCGATCGGATCGCCGCGACCGTCCGGACTTGCCGGGCCGACGGCGTGGGCTTGCGGGGTGAGCGAGACGTGGTGGATCGGGAATTCATCGCCAGTCTGCGGGAGCAAGGGGTGGCAGAGTTTCACGTCTGGACGATCGACGACCCGGCCGACGCCCGATACTTTCGCGACCTCGGCGCGATCGGGATCACGACCAACAAGCCCGGGCTGATTCGCCAGGCGCTCAAGGCCGATGAGGCGGCCGCCGCTGCCGCCGGGCCGCTCGATGTGGTGCTCGTCGGAGGCACGGTGCATCGGGGCGACGGCAGCGAGCCATTTGTGGCCGATGTCGGCGTCCGCGACGGAACGATCGTCGAGATCGCCACCGACCGCAGACTCGATGGCGCTCTCGTGCTCAATTGCGAGGGGCTGGTCGTGGCTCCCGGCTTCATCGACCTGCACAACCACAGCGACGACGAAATCCTCGCCCGCGACACCCGCGCGAACGCAAATTACCTACTCCAGGGATGCACCACGGTCGTCACGGGAAACTGCGGCAGCGGGCATGTCGATGTCGCCGGTTATTTCGCCGGTCTGGAGGCCAACGGAGCGGGCACGCACGTGGCCCATCTACTTCCCCAGGGCAGTCTCCGGGGAACGGTGATGGGCCGCTCCCGCCGCGACGCCGAGCCGGAGGAACTCGCCCGCATGAAGGCCCTGGCCGAGCAAGCGATGCTCGACGGTGCCTTCGGCATGTCCACCGGGCTGATTTATGTGCCGGGCACGTTCACCTCAACCGACGAGTTGATCGCAATTGCCCGGGTGGTGGCGCGGCACGGAGGCCTGTATGCCAGTCACATACGCAATGAGGGAGGAGCGCTGCTCGACAGCATCGATGAGGCGGTTCGCATCGGTCGCGAGGCCGGCCTACCTGTTCACGTGTCGCACCTCAAGGCCAGTGGTCGGGCCAACTGGGGCACCCTGCGGGCGGCGATCATTCGGATTGAGGAGGCGCGCACGGCCGGGCTCGTGATCACGGCCGATCAGTATCCCTACGCCGCGTCGAGCACCTCGCTGGAGGCAACACTATTTCCGGCCTGGGCTCGTGATGGCGGGGCCGCGGGGCTCCGCCGGCGGCTGGCGGATCCGGAAACGGCGACGCGGATCCGCGCTGAGGTGGAGCGGAGCCTGGCAGACCGAACCCGAACTCAATTGGTGTCGTGTGACACAAACCGGAAGTGGATCGGGCTGTCGCTGGACGAGGCAGCGTCAGCCGCTGGACTCGAGGTGGTCGATCTGGTGATGATGATCCAGCAGCAGGGGGGCGCCGCGGTGATCAACTTCGGAATGGACGAACGCGATGTGCGGCTGGCCATGCCCGTGGCGTGGGTGGCCACAGCCAGCGACGGCGGGGCCAAGGTGCCCTCCGCTGCCCGGCCCCATCCGCGATCGTTCGGCACCTTCCCCCGCAAGATCGGCTATTACGCGCTGCACGAGGCGGTGCTACCCCTGGCTGAGGCGATCCGCAGTGCCAGCGGCCTGCCGGCCGAGATCCTCGGCCTCACCGACCGAGGACAGGTCGCGGCGGGCCTGGTCGCGGATCTGGTGGTGTTCGACCCTGCGACGTTCGTCGACCAGGCCACCTACGACCAGCCGTATCGGCCGCCGACGGGAATACGGCATGTGCTCGTCGCCGGTCGGCCGGCGGTGTACGAGGGCCAGGTGACCGGTGTGCTCGCCGGCAAGCCGCTCCGAAAGCAGTCGTTGGGCTCCACCCGCTGAGCCCTCCGACCCGCGGCAGTCGGCTCGGCGTGCCGTCCCGGCTGCCACGGGCCGCGAGCCAATCGCACCGGGCTCGCCCGCCCACTCACGGGACGTGGAGCGAGGGTTTTTTTGACGGGCGAGTACACTCTCAGGTTGTGCGTCGATGGCAAGGGTCCCGGCCTGGTGGATCCGACTCGGCCATCCTGCCTCCCTTCCGCCTGCTTCACCCCCCTTCCGTCCACTCCCCAGCGGTGAATTCTTTTCATGACAAAACCCCACGCGGCCGAGCCCTCTTCCTCATCAGCCCGACCCGGTCACGTGGCGTTCGAGTCGCTGGGACTTTCCGCCGAAGTGCTCCGGGCGGTCAAGCAGCTTGGCTTCGAGGAGACCTCCCCGATTCAATCGGCCACAATCCCGCTGATCATGGCGGGGCAGGATGTGGTGGGGCAGTCGCAGACTGGCTCGGGCAAGACCGCCGCCTTCTGCATTCCGGCGATTGAGCAGGTGGTTCCGGCCACGGCTCGCACCCAGGTTTTGATCCTCGTGCCCACCCGGGAGCTTTCCACCCAGGTGGCCGATGAGGTCCACAAGCTCGCCGCGTTCAAGAAGGGCGTGCGATCGGTGCCGATCTACGGCGGGGCTCCTTACGAGCGGCAGTTCGCCGAACTCAAGCGCGGAGCGCACATCGTCGTGGGCACGCCGGGCCGGCTCGTCGACCACATCGCCCGCGGCACGCTCGACCTTTCGGCCGTGAAGCTCATGGTGCTCGACGAGGCTGACCGGATGCTCGACATGGGGTTTCGGGAGGACATCGAGAAGATTCTCGCCGCAGCCCCGCCGGAACGGCAGACGGTGTTTTTCTCGGCCACGATCCCGCCCCCGATCCAGGCGCTCGTGCGGGGCCATTCGCGGGATCCGCAGACCGTGCGGATCGAGCAGAAGGTGGTAGCCGGGCCTCCGCTGGTGGACCAGGTCTATTACGAGGTGCGACACCATGCGAAGTTCGAGGCCCTGGCCCGGCTCGTCGATTATTACGACGTCAAGAGTGGCTTGATCTTCTGTAACACGCAGCAGATGGTGGAGGAATTAGCTGACGCCCTCGTGGCCCGCGGCTGCTCGGCCGAGCGGCTCCACGGTGGGATGGCCCAGACTCAGCGAACCCGCGTGATGAACGCCTTCAAAAAGGCCGCCTTCCAGTTCCTGGTAGCTACCGATGTGGCGGCCCGAGGCATCGATGTCAACGATCTCGAACTCGTGGTCAACTACGACCTACCCTACGACGCCGAGGATTACGTGCACCGGATCGGCCGCACTGGCCGGGCCGGTCGCAAGGGACGGGCAGCCACCCTCGTCTCGGGGGCAGGCATCTACAAGCTGCAGTCGATCGAGCGATTCACCCGCACGCGAATCCGCCGCGAGCATGTGCCGACGGTCGAGGCGGTGGAAAACCGCCGTTCCGACGCCCTGTTTGAGAAGCTACGGGCCAGTCTTGAAGAAGGGGAGTTTCCCCGCGAGGCCATGCTCGTTGAGCGGCTACTCGAGACCGGTTCCACACCGACCGAAGTGGCGGCCGCGATTCTCCACTACTTTGCCCCCGCGGCGACGGTGCCGCCTGGAGCAGACGAAATCGCCGCGCCGCCGCCGCCGCGCGAGAACCGGCCGCACCGGGGCAAGCCCCGGCCATTCACTCCCCGCCCCGACGGCGGTGGCAAGCAGACAAAGCGGCGGAAGGTCGGCTTTCAGAAGGGTAAAAAGCGGGCCCCGTAGCTGTCCGTGGACCAAGCCGTCCACGGTAATCCTGGTCGGCACGTGATGAGCCGATCTTCAGCAAGGCAAGGTGGGCAGTCTGGTACGACTTGCGCCATCGGGTTGGATCGTGGATCCTTGCCGGCGTGGCAACTGGCGAAACGCGATTGCCAAACGGGAACGGCGTGGGCCGAAGGATTTTTGCCCCGGAGATCGCTGAATCCGCTGCACGAGGTTGGAACACGGCAGGATACGGCGGGCAATCGCCGCTGATAACTGCTCCGGTGAAAACCAACCGATGGCATTCCAGGCCTTTTCTCTGTTGCTCGAGCGGTCAAAACGCCGAACGTTCTGAGAGTGGGGGCGTCACACAGGGCGGCCGCGGACTCGGTTCCCGGGGTGTGGGGCCGCTTGCGAGCCGGCAGTGATGAGGGGGTTTGGCTGCGGGTAGAACCCGGCCTGGCCCGAAACTGCCCTCACGCAGCCAGCGTTGGTCTGGTACACCCCCAAGCTGCGAGTCTGCCGGGTCACAAAGCTCGTGCCGATTGTTGTGCCTTCTACACCGCGAGCAGGATCCCCATGTTGCTGCAAATCGTTTCCATCGTCGGCTGGTTTGTGGTGATGGTGGTCGTGATGTCGATTATCGAACATCAGGTGCATTGCCGGCTGATGCACAAAATGCCGCGCTGGGCGCTGCTGCGGAATTTTTCGGTTCGGAAGCGAATTTTCACCAGCCATGCCGTTGAGCACCACAGCCAATACCGCCAGCACTTTCACGACGATCCGTCGCCTGCTGGTGAGGACCGCGGAATTCGGTTGAATGTGGCGGAAGGACTGATCGAATCGCTCCCGCTGAGCCTCGGCCTAGTCTTCTTTTCGGTCACTGGGGCGATCATTTTTCCGGTCGTGGTTTTGATCCACCACACGATCTGGAACCAGATCCATCTGGAGATGCACAAACCGACCAAACGGTTCTTCTCGAACTGGGCAGCCTACAAATACGTGGCTCGGCACCATTATCTCCATCACCGCTATCCCGACAAAAACTTCAATGTCGCCTTCCCAATCGGCGACTGGCTCTTTGGCACGGTGGCGAAGCCCACCGAAGCCGACTGGGCGGCGATGGCCGCCGAGGGCATTGCCCCGGCTGCTCGGCTGCGTCAGGTTGAGCCCTTACAGAGCCAAGGACGAGCGGCCTAAGCCAGAGGCGAAGTTTTGCGGCACCGGGCTGTTGTCATTGGTCCTCCGCAGCCGCGAAGCTCGGTGACTACCGGGTGTAAAAGTAGCCTGCCTGGTACGTCGACAGTGTGCGGCATCGCTGTCGGTCGCCATGTCAACTCTGGCTTCGCTGCCAACAAGCGGCCCCAGCGACTCGCCCAGGCCGCTGAGTGTGGCACCCTTCTGCCCCGGTGACCGACCAAGACTGTGGGTGTCGCGGAGGTTTCGGCTACCGCAGCGGGGGGAGATCGACAGGGCGGTCGTCGGCGGTGACGGGGCGGTCGTAGGCCGCGGAGCCCCTCGGCACGAGCGTTGCGAAGATCTTTGATTCGCGGAGATCGACCTGGCCGGCCACGGCCCGACTGTCTTCCTGTTCGGCGGCTTGCCGAATCCGCCATGGCGAGGGCAGCTTGTCGCCAGCCAATTCCAACTGCTCGTGGATGTCGCCATCTTGGAATGGACCCGCTCCCATCAGCCAGCGGTCGCGGGTGTTGCTGGCGACATGCTGGATGCCGCTTTGCCAGACGGGCCTGCCGCTGGCACGCTCATAGGCGAAGAGGTTTACCTTGGCGACAGCCCGCTGCTCAGTCCGCTTGGCCGCGGCGATTTCCGGTATTGCCGTGCCGTTGCCCATCACTTCCACGCTCGTGGCGGGCAGGCCGATCAGGAGGTCGGAACGGTCAGTGCCGAGCACCCCGGTGCGAGCTTCCACGACGATCTCGGCAGCGTCTTGGTCCGCCGCGAGCCGGCAGCCAGAGGCGAGCAATTGATGCCGCAGCGTGCTCGTGAGGTATTTGGCGTCGGTCACCTCGTCCATGAACGATGTGTCGAGAAACACGGCGTAGCCGGCCAGTGGTCGCATATCGATCGCACCCACGGCCCGTTCCACCGCATCGGATACCAGCATTTGTTCGGTGGCCGTCCGCTTTGAGTCGCTCCAGCGGGTCGTGCCGCAGCCGCTCACGCAGAGAGCGAACCCCGCCGTCAGGCAGGCGGTGGCATCAAGAGCGTGGGAGCGACGACGTGGTGTGAGCATCGGGAGTGATGGGTGAAGCTCGGCTGACCCAGGGCGGAGAGGGGCTTATAGCAAGTGATGAGCACCGAGGCCAACCGCAGAGCAGGGCGGCAGGAGCGGTAAACTACGGGACCTGCAGCGACGTACATTGCACTATGTTGTCCTGCGGGGAAATTTGCGGATCGGTGGTTGGCCCGGGCCAATCGCGCCTGGAAGCAGCCGGCGGCCTCCAAGAATGGCGACGTGCCGGTCGCTGTCGTTCGCATCGATTGCTGATCGCGAAAGGCGGCCCTTGCTCACGCCGCTCGGTGCGATCAAGAGCTGAGGCCCGGCAGCGGCAGGCCGAAGTACTCGTGGATGAATTCCTTGCGGTCGCCTACGTGCCGCGTGAGCTGTACCAACGCGAGCAGCTTCTCTCGGTCGCGGCGGAGCTTCGCTGCCAGGCCCTCGGCGTCGGTCAGGGCCGGGGGCAGGGGGGCCACGGCGCGGATCGTCACATGCTCCTCGTCCCGCCAGTCCCCCTCGATCGCCCCATGCCGTTCGAGCATGGCGAGCGCTGTTTCCAGCCGCCGGTCGTGTCGCCCGCGGGCATGGAGCTGATCCCGTAGCCAGGGCAGGCCGAACGCCGCCACCTGATCGGGTTGCCGGACGAGCAGGTCGTGAATTCGCTCGAAGATGGCCGGCTCCGGATTGCTCCACTCGATGAACTCCATCTGGGTCATGAGGTCGCGCTGGTCGTAGAGCAGAAGGCATTCGGCGGGCTCGCCATCCCGCCCGGCCCGGCCGATCTCCTGGTACCACGACTCCATCGAGCCCGGCACCTCGGCGTGGATGACAAAGCGGACGTTGTCTTTGTCGATCCCCATGCCGAAGGCGTTGGTGGCCAGCACCAGTCCGCCGCGGCCGGTCATGAACTCCGCCTGCACCCGCCGGCGGGTGTCGCGATCGAGATCGCCGTGGTAAACCCGGTGGACGATGCCCTGTTGTCGCAGGAGCGTGCTGAAGGATTCGAGCGTGCGGATGAGCGTGAAGTAAACGATCCCGCTGCCCTGCGCCCCCGGGGCGAGGTGCCGGCCCACCAGGTGGAGGATCGCCGCCAGCTTGTCGTCGTCGCCCCAGACCTCTGCCACCGAGAGCAACAGATTCGGCCGATCGATGCCCTGATGGAATACCTCCACCTGCTCGGCCTGGAGGCCGAGCTGCCGCACGATGTCGGCCTGGACCGCGGGCGTAGCCGTGGCCGTGAGGGCCACGGTGATGGGCTCGCCGAGCAGTCGGCGGATGTCGGCGAGCCTGGTGTAGTCGGGACGAAAGTCATGCCCCCATTCGCTGATGCAGTGGGCCTCGTCGACCGCCAACAGCGGCACCGTTCGCGCGGCGATCGCCTCGAGGAATTCCGGCTTCCGGAATCGCTCGGGCGTGACATAGAGCAGGTAGAACCGTCCAGCCCGGATCTCCCGCTGCCGCTCCTCCCGCTGCTCGCGGGAGAGCGATGAATTGATGAAGGTCGCGTCGATGCCCCGGGCCGACAGGGCATCCACTTGATCCTTCATCAGGGCGACCAGCGGCGACAGTACGACGACGAGCGGCCGGTGGGATGCCTCGGCCCGCGCGAGCAGGATCGCCGGGATCTGGTAGCAGAGCGACTTGCCCCCACCGGTTGGCATGATCACCAGGCAGTGCCCGCCCCCGAGCAGCCGGTCGATGATCTCCTGCTGCCGCCCGCGAAAGGCGGCATGGCCGAAGGATTGCGAAAGGATGTCGCGGGGTGTCATCGAGGATCCTGGCAGGCGTGGGTCCGGCGTGTGGCACGAGCGATCAACGAAAGGAAGGTTGCCGGAACAATTGTCCGGTCGCGGCCTTGGCCCGTCTCGAATGGCCAACCCTCCGATCCGGGGAACTCCCGCATCCAGATGGGTTGTAAGCCAACTGCCATGACTCATAAAGCCGGTGGCATCAGACTCTCGCATCGGGGAACGGAGCGAGCGGGCCCCGGTTGCGGAAACCAATTCCGCGAGGTAAAAGAATTGACAGGCGGGAGCTGAGAGATGCGCACAACGGTCCGAGGGCCGTATTCGGTGGCAGCGTTGAAGCGGCGTTTTTTCCCTTGACGAGACCCAGGGAGCCGAACGATGCGAGCGTTTCTGCATTCCGCTACCGTCGGGCTTGCCATTGCCCTGGTTTGCTGCGGCCCGTTCCGGTTGGCCTCGGGGCAGACGGTAGCCACCTTTCTCGGCGGCACCGGCGACACGACGACATCGCAGCAGAGTTGGACGCAGAGCGGAAACTGGGATCCGGCCGCGATCCCGAACGCGACCGACATCTGGGCCCAGATCAATTCAAGCGACGCTGCCACCCTGCGAATCTTCTACCCCTCGTCGGCCCTGACCGACAACACGCTGAGTGTCGGGGCGATCTCGTTCCTCCCAACGCTCACCGTCGCGGATGGGGCGACCTATTCGGTGCAGAACAACGCATCGGTGATCGATCCCCCGCGGCCGCGGGGCGTGCTCAGGTTCTTCGGCATCGATACGACCCTCAACGGTGTACCGCGGCGGCTGATCCTGGACAATTCGACCGCCCTCGATAACGTCTCGTTCACCCAGACGCTCTCCGGACAGGAGTTTCAGCTCAACACCTCCGGGGCCGTGAACGTGGGCGAGGGTACGCGGCTGTCCCTCTCCACGCCGATCTTGGAAGACGCTCCCGGCCGTTCGATCACCAAAATCGGCGCGGGTGTGCTCTCCTTTTCCGGCACCGGCAATCTGTCGAACCTGAGTAGCTACACCGGCGGGTTTATCATGGAGGAGGGAATCGTCGAGTGGGCCCTCAGCGGCACGGCAGGGACGGGCACGCCGTTCGGACTCGGTGACCTGACCCTCCGCGGGGGCACGCTTCGTTCCACATCGGCCACTTCCCGCACGGTCAACGTGAATGTCGTACTCGACGGCGGTGCGACGATCGGCTCGCCGGAAGAGGGTTCGACCGGCGACATCAACATCAATAGCAACAGTGACGCTCTGGCCACGACGGTGCTGACCGACAGCGTGCTGACGATTCCCGCCGGCAACGCGTCGATCTGGTTTCAGGCCCTGAGCGGCACCGGTCAGGTGACGAAGGCCGGCGACGGCATCCTGGAGTTGGCCAAAGCCAGCACCTATGCCGGCGGGTTTGTCCTCGATGGCGGGACTGTGCAGTGGCGACTCAGCGGCACGGCGGCTGAGTCCACGCCGTTTGGCCTCGGAACGCTCACGCTCAGGCAAGGCATCCTCCGGTCAACGACCGACACCGGCCGGTTCATCAACACCGACGTGGTGTTGGATGGCATGGTGACGCTGGGATCCACCGAGACCGGCCTCGCCGGCAGCATTATCATCAACAGTGCGAGCGGGTCGCTCACCACCACGATTGCCCGTGACAGCAGGGTGACGGTGGTCGAGGGGGGTTCGACGATCTGGAATCAGGCCACCAGCGGCGTCGGCGGAATCACCAAGGCCGGGCTCGGCACGCTGCAGTTTTCCGGGGTCGGTGGCGACCTGGCGCATACCGGAGCGACTGTCGTCGAGGCGGGCACGCTTCTCGTCGATGGCAATCTCCGCTCCCAGGCCCCGATGTCGGTGCTGTCGGGAGGCACGCTGGGAGGAGGCGGGTCGGTTGCCGGGCCGGTCACGATCCAGACCGGAGCCACCCTGGCCCCCGGGGCGAGTCCCGGGACGCTGACATTCAGTGGCAATGTCACACTCGAGGCCGGTGGGAATTACAACTGGGAGATTGCCGATGCGGCGGGCAGTGCGGGGCTGATCCTCGGCTGGGATCTGATTTCGGTGGGCGGAACGCTCGACATCGCAGCCACCTCAAACTCACCCTTCGCCATCAATCTCTGGAGCCTCTCGGGCGTAGCGCCCGACGTGAGCGGCGCAGCCGCCGGCTTCTCGCCAACCCAGAACTATTCCTGGATGATCGCGTCGGCGGCGGGGGGTGTGACGGGCTTCGCGGCGGACAAGTTCGTTGTCAACGCCGGACCGACCAACGGCACGCTGGGCTTCGCCAATGATCTGGCCGGCGGGGCGTTCAGTGTCGCCCTCGTTGGGAACGATCTGAACCTCGTCTTCACCTCGACCTCACCGAGTACCGACATCGTGATCGACGTGGCCAGTGGGCTCCAGACACAGGCCCAGGCCGGGTATCCCACCATCGCAGTGGCCGATTCCGTGACGAAGGTCGGGTCGGGCACGCTCGTGTTCGATGCGGCCAACGCCTACACGGGCCCGACGACCGTATCGGCCGGCACGCTCGCCGTCTCAAACGCCGATGCTTTGGCGTCATCGCCCGTGACGGTCGATACCGGGGCGGCCCTTGCCATCTCCTCCGGCATTACGCTGCGGGCCCCGAGCCTCATCATCGACGGCGGCACTCTCTCGGGGCCAGCCGTGGCGATCAATCGCAGCACTGGGATCGACTCGCTGGCGATCAATGCGGGCACGATCAGCGGGGCTCCGCTGGTGACGATCGACGGAGGTGGTCAGATGTCGCTCGTGCAGGATGCCCGAGTGACCGTCGCCGTCGGCGGGCTTTCGGTGGCAGAGGGCTCCGGGGGCGGACGACTCGACCTCGGCGCCGGCCAGGTGGCAGTCGCGGCTGGTGGCATCTCAGCAGCCGACTTACGGGCTGACCTGATTGCGGGTCGTAACAACGGTGGTTGGAACGGATCGACTGGAATCATGTCGAGCGCTGCGGCGGCCTCCGGCGGCACGCGGACGGTGGGCTATGTCGTGGCGGGCGATGGTGCGGCCACGGTGTCGTTCGCGGCTGCGGGCGACACGAACATCAACGGCCAGGTCGATGTCTTCGATCTTGTGAACATCAACTCCGCTGGTAAGTACGGCACCGGTACGGCGAGCGTGTGGGCCCAGGGTGATTTCAACTACGACGCCGTGACCAACGTATTTGACCTGGTGGCCATCAATTCGTCCGGTGCCTACGGCCGGGGCAACTATCTCCCGGCTGCTTCGACGACGGCCGGCGGGGTGGCGGCCGTGCCTGAGCCAGCCGGTGTCACGATTCTGGCCGTCGGTCTGGCCGGGCTGGCGGGCGTGGTCCGGCGGGTTCGCCCGCGACGGCGTCGGCAGACGAGCGTTCGCCGCCCGAGCGGCTTTACGCTGGTGGAGCTTTTGGTCGTGATCGCGATCATCGCCACACTGATCGGGCTTCTTTTGCCGGCCGTGCAGTCCGCCCGCGAAGCTGCCCGTCGGTCGGCCTGTCAGAACAATCTCCGGCAGATGGGGCTGGCCCTACTCGTGCGGCATGACGCCTCGAGACGTTTTCCCGGTGGCTTTCTTCGCAATCCCGATTACAAAGTCAGTACGTTCAGCGGGCCGGGGTGGGCCTGGGGCACGATGATCCTGCCCCAAATCGAAGAGGCAAACCTGTTCGCCCAACTCGCGCACGACACCCGTGACCTCTCGGCCGATCCGGCAATCGTGAGCCTGGCGCAGACTCGCGTGTCGGTGTTTCGCTGCCCCAGCTGCCCGGCGCCTTCGAATCTCAACGAGGCCCTTCCCGGCAATGCGACCGCGCCCGCCTTCGCCCTTTCCAATTACAAGGGAGTGTTTGGCGATCGAAACACCCAGTTCAACTACACCGACGACGATTGTCCGTTTTTCGCCGGCAGCTGCATTAATGGCGGCAACGGGATGTTCAGCCCCGGTGACGGGGTCATGCTGCGACAGGTCACCGACGGCACGAGCAAGACGGTGCTCGTCGGCGAGGCTCCCTACGGCGTGAATGGTGCGATGACTACCGCCGGATCGCCGATCTCCTATCGCGGCGCCGTGTGGGCTGGCGTGATCTCCAAATCGGCTGAAAGCAACGTCGCCACCCACCAGACCCTCCGGGGTGTGGAAACAAATGGAAACGCCAGCAACACGTACCGGATCAACGGCACCAATAGCAACGCATTCGGCTCGCACCACATTGCCGGGGCCGGGTTCGTGCTGACCGACGGAAGCGTGCGGTTTCTGCCGGAGTCGATCGACGGTGTCGTGCTCAACCGGCTGGCTGCTCGAAACGACGGGGAGCCCGTGGGTGATTACTGATCAGGAAGCCAGGATGCAGAGCCGACATCGTCACGCGAGCCTCGCGCGCATCGCGGGGATTCTCGGAGTGATCGCGCTGGTGGTCGTCGGCTGCGGTCAGCAGACGGTCCGGTATGACATGCTGCCGGTGGAAGGGGTGGTGACGCTGGAGGGTGAGCCGCTCGCCGACGCCGAGGTGATGTTTGACTCGGCCGACGGTCCGCGGGGCTTCGGAGTCTCGGACGAGGCCGGGCGGTTTACGGTGACGACGCGGCAATATGGCGCCGGCCTGCCGGCGGGTAGTTACCGGGTGTTCGTGACCGGATCCGAGAAGACCCGCCTGGCCCGGTCGGGCCGATCGATCCAGGTGGCCACGATCTACGGCGAATCGGGAGTCGGTCGGGTGGCGATTGATCCGGAGAACATCTCGCTGTCATTCGACCTCCAAGTGAAGCCGAAGGGCAGTCCGAAGGGGTCGGCGGAAGAGCCCGGGGGCGCGTGACGATGGCGGAGCGGTTTTTCACGGCGGCAGGCTGGTGTGTGGCGGGTTGACACGTCGAACGCAGGAAGCATCCAAGGAGCAGGCACGATGAATACGATTACGAAACAGCGAGCCCGGTTGGTTGGCACGGCGGTCGCGATTGCAATCCTGGCGGTTGGGTTTCCGGCGCTGGGCCAGACGACGGTGCAGACCTTCACCGGGGCAAGTAGCGAATTCTGGACCATCGCAAGCAACTGGACGCCGTCTGGGATTCCCAATGCCTCTGGTATCTGGGCAGAGATCGATTCCCGGGGAACCACAGCCAGTCCGCAACGGATCTTCTATCCCTCTGGATCGCTGACTACTAACACGATGTCGGTCGGGGCGATCTCGTTTCTCCCGACGCTCTCCCTGAGTTCGGGCACCTCTCTCTCGATTCAGAACAACTCAAGTAGTATCAAGGGCACGCTCAAGCTGTTTGGCATCGATACTACGATCGGCGGAGTGCCGCGGAGGATCGTGCTCGACAATAGTTCCACGCTGAGCAATATCAGTTTCACGCAGACTCTCGCCGGCCAGGATTTCGAGCTCAATACCTCCGGGGCGATCCATGTCGCGGAGAACACACAGCTCACCTCCACGGCCACGATCCGCGAGGCGGGCGGCGCCCGAGCGCTGACCAAGATCGGGCCCGGCACGCTGGTCTTTTCCGGCACCACCTCCGACGACAGCGTCTATTCCGGCGGCTTTGCCATGGAGCAGGGAGTGGTTCAGTGGACCAACAGCGGATCGACTTCCGCCTCTCCGTTCGGGATCGGCCCGCTCACGCTTCAGGGCGGCACGCTGCGATCAAGCAGCACCACGGGGCGGTCGATCAACGTGAGTGTCGTGCTCGACGGCGGTGCGACCCTGGGCTCGACGGACACTGGCGTCACGGGCGATATCACGATCAACAGTTCCGCCGGTTTACTCGCGACGACTGTAACCAACGACAGTGTGGTCGCGATTGCCGGAACTGGCTTGACAGTTTGGAACCAGGCCATCAGCGGCTCCGGCGGGCTCACGAAGCAGGGGACGGGCACGCTGCGGTTCTCGGGCCTCGGGGGCGATGTTGCCTCCTCCGGCCCCATGATCGTGTCCGCCGGCACGCTCGTGATGGACGCAGCCAAGACCGGCTCGGGCACGCTCACTGTCCAGAGCGGGGCCACGCTCTCCGGTACCGGCTCGATCGCCGGAGCCACGACGATCCTTGCCGGCGGAACGCTCGCTCCCGGCGGAAGCCCCGGCGTGCTCTCGTTTGGCGACAATCTCTCACTCACCGGCACGACAGTGATCGAGATCAACGGTCCGGCCCGCGGCACCGACTATGACGGTGTGAACGTGGGCGGTGCCCTGGGTTTCGGCGGCTCGCTCGATCTGCAGATCCCGACCGTGTTGACCAATGGCACCTATGAACTTTTCGATGGCTTCGCCTCCCAGACGAGCACCTTCTCCTCGATCACGCTGGCTGGTGCCTACACGGGATCACTCGCCGAATCGGCAGGTGTGTGGACCGGGTCATTCGGTGGGCAGGACTTCACGTTCACCAATGCGACGGGCGATCTCTCGGTGGTGCCGGAGCCCTCGGTTCTGGCCCTGGCGGGGATCGCGGTGGCGGCGGTCGGCGGGCTGTGGCGTCGTCAGATGAAGCGAGGCTGAGCCGCACCGGGGAGACGGCTGCGGCAGGAGTGCTCAGCCGCCAGATTAAAACCACATCAGCGATGCGGCCGTCGGCCTGTATCGAAACGATTTCGGAGCCTCCAAAAACTTGCGTTTCCATCCCCGGGCGAGATACTCGAACGATGACACAGCAGCGGTCGGAACGACGGGTACAGGCCGAGGGATTCGGCGAAACAGGCAGGACCGAGTACGCAGGACTCACGAGGAGCCCGGCGATGCGACAGCGACAGTCATGCAGCAGGTCTGTCCTGGCCTGGTTGTGGCTGGCGATGCTCGTCGCCGGCAATGTGCCAGCGGACCTTGCTGCCTGCACGACCGCCGTGGTCAGCGGCAAGGCGACAGCTGACGGCCGTCCGCTGCTGTGGAAGAGCCGTGACACCCGCACCACCCGGCTCAACGAGGTGGTCGTCTATGAGGGAGCAAAGTATCGGGTGCTGGCGGTGTTCAATGCCGGCAAGCGGGATGCGGTCTGGATGGGCGTGAATTCAGCGGGATTCTCCATCGAGAATTCCCTGAGCCGCGATCTCGGGCCTTCAGGCCAGGCAGGGGGCGAGGGCGATCCGGCGCGGGACGCCCCAAGTCCCGCAACCGGGAGCAAGCGGGGCCTGGGCAACGGCGGAATCATGAAGACGGCGCTCGAAACCTGTGCCACGGTCGAGGACTTCCGCCGGATGCTCGAGCGGACCGATGCGATTGGTCGGGTGACCAACGCCAATTTCGGGGTGATTGATGCCTCTGGCGGTGCGGCGATCTTCGAAGCGGGGCACACGAGCTTCCGAATGTTTGATGCCAATGACCCATCCGTGGCGCCGCAGGGCTACATCGTGCGGTCCAACTTTGCCACCACCGCACGAGGCATCGGGCCGACGCCAGACGGCGAACTTGTAGCGGGAAGTTACTCGGGCGAGCGGTACTCCAGAGCCTGTGATCTGCTCGAGAGTCGGCCCAATTCCGATCTGACGGTGGACTACGTCCTCCGACACATGTGCCGCGACTTGGCGACTCCCGAAGGGGACCCCTTTCCGGGCACTGTCAACGGCCTCGCGGGGGATCTACCCGAGGTTGTCGACACCTCGGCTACGATCAGCCGTGCGACCACCGTCTCGGCCGCCGTGTTTCACGGGGTGCGGCCGGGAGAGAATCCGCTCCTGACCACGATGTGGGTTTCCCTCGGGGATCCCAAGTTTTCGATCACGGTGCCCTGCTGGGTTGGTGTGCGGGAAATCACCGAGGCCTTAGCCGGTCCCCATGGCGGGGAGATTTGCTCGATCGCCAACACGCTCCGGGAGTGGACGCTGACCCGCGACCAGCGTTCGGTGCGGACGGCCGAATTGCCCCAGATCTGGGAAGACGTCTGGCGGGTCGAGGAGCGGATGCTGGCTCTGGTCGCTGAGTTGCGACTACGGTGGCGCGTTAGCCCGCCCGATGCCGAGGAGCTTACGGAGGTGCATCGCCACCTCTCCACCCTCGCGCTCGACACGATGCGGGAGGAGCTCGCCGAGATGAAGGAAGCGGCGCTCACACTGCCTGCCCCCCCGCCCCCGGTCTTTACCGATTCCCCCGTGATTCCCGTCCTCATTCCGTAGGGCTCCGCCAGAGGAGTTTCCGCCATGTGTCGTCCGTTGGCTCGCATTACCGCCGTCTGCTGCGGGCTCCTGATGGAAGCAACTGGTCTCGTCTGGGCGGCGGATCAACCTGCGGCCGAGCGGCCGGTCCGAGTTGCGATCTACGACGCATCGCCCGAAGTTTCCCAGGGGCCACGGAACCTACTCAGGTTTCTCACGAACGAGAACGGCTTTTCCACTTGCAGGGTGACTGCCACAGAGATCCGCAGGGGCTGCCTAGACGAGGTGGATGTCTTGATCATGCCTGGGGGATCCGGCAGCAAGCAGGCGGGGCAGCTGGAGGACGAAGGCCGGCGAAAGATCCGTGAGTTTGTCCGCGGGGGCGGCGGCTACGTCGGGATTTGTGCCGGCTCGTATCTCGCGACCACGCACTATGACTGGTCGCTGGGACTGATCAACGCCCAGGTCTGGGATCGGGCGCACTGGGCCCGCGGCGGCGGCGATGTCGCCCTACGGATGAGTGATGCCGGCTGGCAACTGCTGGGCCGGGGCGGCAACGTCGTCGTTCACTACAACCAGGGGCCGCTTCTCGTGCCTGACGACAAAGCAGGCCTGCCCGGCTACGAGGTGCTCGCCGTCTTTGAAACCGAGATCGCCGAGAAGGGGGCCCCGGACGGGGCGATGGCCGGCACCCACGCGATCATTCGTTCGACCTTCGGCGACGGGCGGGTGATTTGCTACAGTCCCCACCCCGAGGTGCCCGAAGGCCCGAATTCCCTGATCTCCGCGGGGGTAGCGTGGGCGGGAAAGGCCGATGCCGAAACGTCGCGGAACCTGGCCGGGGCGGCGCCTTGACGAGGCCGATCTGAGGCAGCGGTTTTCCGGCCATCCTGCGATGGCTCTAGGTTGAGCATGGAGTTGGGCGGATGACGCGGTCACGCTTGATCTACGAAGTGACGCGGTGGTGCCTGCTCTGGCGGCTGGCATTGGGAGTGGCTAGCGCGGCAGCGGACTCATTCACGACCGGCTGGCTCACGCTCGGGAACGGCTGGCAGACGCCCTACTACATCCAGGAAGCCGCCGAGCCGGGGCCGGTGGTGATGATCTTCGGCGGCGTGCACGGCGACGAGGCGGCCGGGGCGGCTGCTGCAAATGACATCCGTCACTGGGACGTCACGCGGGGCACGCTGATCGTCGTGCCATCCGCAGCTCCCCAGGCGTTAGCCGCCAAGACCCGGACGATCCCCGGCGAGGGGGATCTCAACCGCAACTTCCCCGGAGCCGGTGAGTCGAGCAATGCGACCAGCGGGCCCACGGCGACGGCACTCTGGGAATTCGTTCGCCAGCAATCACCCAACTGGTTTCTCGACCTGCACGAAGGATACGACTTCCGCAGCAGCAATCCCGACTCGGTCGGATCGAGCATTATCCATGCCAACGAACGGGTGACCAACACCTACGTCGATCGGATGCTCGGCTCGGTCAATCGCGAGATCACCGATCCCGGGAAGGTGTTCGTCAGCCTGGCCGGTCCGGTGGACAAGAGCGTGGCCCGGGGTTCTGTCCTGCACCTCGGGGCCCGGGGCATGATCCTCGAGACGACTATCAAAAATCAGCCGCTGAAGCTCCGGGTGGACCAGCACCGCACCATGGTCAGCCAATTCCTCAGCGATCAGCAGATGCTCTCCGGGCCGTATGGCGGCGACCGCGGAACGATCATCGACGACTTCACCTTCACTGAGCCTGACGGAATGACCCTGGCGAAGGTGGGTAATTCGCTGCCACATGGTGGCCTCTGGAGTGTGTCGCCATTCGATTCGCGGGTCGTGGACGGTCGGTTTCGAATCCAGCGAAACGCCAGCGGCACCTCGTCCACGACCACGGGAACGCTCGGTAGCGGACAGATTCGCGTACGACCGCCGACAGACTCAGCCAGGCTCGCGACCGACATCGGTGAGGGCTTCGCCACGATGATGGTTTCCGGCTGGGATTTCCCCAGCGAGGAACTCGGGGAAACGATTCGGTTTGGCTTTCGCAGCACGGCCTCGCCCGACGTCTTCGACACGGCGCAGATTGTTATTCAGAGGTCTGGGGTAAACGAGGTCTCGATTTCCGGCCAAGGCTTTGGCACCGGCAGTGGAAATATCGCGGCAATCCCGTTATTCGGGGCCACGCAAGCCGTGCCAATGCAGTTTGTGCTCCAGCTCAACAAGCAGGAGAATCGGGACGGTTCAGAGATCGTGGCTGGCGCCGACGAGGGGGGTTTTTACCGGCTTTTCTACCAGTTGCCGGGCCGTGAGTTCGTCGAGATCGGCTCGGCCGCAGCGGTGCGGCAGGTGCGAAACGGCAACTCCCTGAATCTTCAGGTCGCAGGGCCGATTGGGACCAACGGCGGTTTCTTCGACATCGACCGAATGACCTTCAGTTCCCAATTTCCGGCGATGCTGCTCCCCGATCCGCTCGCCGGTCCGGTATCGATCGTCGTTACGAGTGGGCGACTCTCGCAGCTTCAGGCCGGATATCCGCTCATCCCTTCCGCGGAATCGGTCACGAAACTTGGTGCGGGCACCGTGGTGTTCGACGCGGTGAATACCTATCTGGGGCCGACGATCATCTCGGCCGGCACCCTTGAGGTCACCCATGCGGACGCGCTGGGAATGTCACCGGTCACGATCGGTGCGGGAGCCACACTGGCCGTCATCCCGCTCACGGCCCGGTCGCCCGCAGTGACGATAGCGGGAGGCACGATGTCAGCCGCAAGCCTCACGATCGAGCAGACGACCGGCATCGCCTCCCTGGCAATCAACGCTGGCACGCTCGCCGGAGAGCCGCTTGTGAGGATAGCCTCGGGTGGCCGGATGTCATTGCCCGAAGGTAGCCGTGTGACTGTGGTGCTCGGCGGACTTGACGTGGATCAGGCGAGCGGCGGTCACCTCGACCTCGGGGCCGGCGAGGTGACGATCGCGGCCGGAGGCATTACGGCAGCCGCTTTACAAGCCGACATCGTGGCCGGACGCAGTAGCGGATCCTGGAACGGTGGCGGGGGAATAACCTCCGCTGCGGCTGCGGCCTCAAATGGCACCCGCACGGTGGGCTTTCTGCTCTCAGCCGACGGGACTGCGAGGGTGTCATTCGCTGCGGCTGGTGATACCAATCTCGATGGCCAGGTCAACGTGTTCGATCTGGTCGGGATCGTGAGCGCTGCCCGCTATGGCTCGGGAGTGGGAGCGAATTGGAGCCAGGGAGACTTCAACTATGACGGACTCACCGACGTGTTTGATCTCGTCGGCATTGCCACATCGGGCACGTACGGCAATGGAACATACCTCACCTTCGAAACAACGCTGAGGGCTGATGTGGGTGTAGCGGTCGTGCCTGAGCCAGCCTGCAGGTGGCTCGTCATCGCCGGACTTTCACTCACATGGCTAGGCCGAGGTACGAGATCGTCTGGTCGAAATCGTGCGAGGTGCTCGCCATGACCGGCGGCATCGCCGACAAAAGCGAGCACTCGGCATCCTCAAGCACTCGGCATTCTCGAGATGGAGAAACTTGCGGACAGAGTCTGCTTTCTAGGGCG
>ERZ889217.419-NODE-419-length-26294-cov-30.886124_pt1 | contig 26294 bp, 26 predicted proteins | sample MGYA00521098_ERZ889217 | MGnify/ENA primary metagenome ERZ889217 (study PRJEB32303, sample SAMEA104408613) | aquatic metagenome | biome: Brackish water; feature: Pelagic; material: water | place: Baltic Sea | collected 2014-06-10T22:04:00 | depth 2,362 m ... | reverse complement strand
GTGTGGCGAAGTCTTCGTTTCTTCTTTAGTCATCTAACTCACTGTAATCAAATCATTTAGATTGACTGGCATTTGTGATGCGACAATCAATGATCGGAAGCAATGAATAAGGAACGAACCGAACAACTTTCGGAAGATGTGAGATCACTTTAAATAGCGATCCGACTATAAGTCCTTTCCGGATGATGAAGTCAGAGTCGGCAAGCACCCTATTTAGATATGCATGTGTGGCGTCACGCGAAAATTCAACATTCCAGCCTTTGGACTTAAGCATATTTCTAAGACCTCGCTGCGTTGGCCAACTTAGGTCATCCCAAAATTCTTCGCTGTTAGGGATTTTTGAGCCCCGAATTTTGTGACCAAAAATAAATTTTGTAAATGTTTTTGTGAAAATAATTGGGATATTAAAATGTGGTTCATAAGGAATCGAATAATTGGGACAGATTATTCGCAATGTGGCGGTTGGGGTTTTCGCTTTGATGGCCCGGGTAATTAAATCTTCGTAGTCGTGAACATGTTCAATTACATTGATTGCAAATATATAGTCGGCATTCTTCTCTAATTTGGTTTCTTGCTCAAGTATTGCTTCTCTGAATTCGACCTGGGGAACAGGTGGCATCCAGTTTTCAGAAATGAGCGATCTCATTTCGTTCATATGGTTGAATCCACTTGATTGAGGCTCGAATGCGGTCACTTCAAATCCCAAAGAAGCGAGATGCAATGAAAGTAAACCGATACCACTTCCAACTTCAATCAAATAACTACCACGGCTCAGTTTTGATACATCGGTTAAGATCAGATTCTTGAAAAATCTAGCCTCTGAAATATAGGTTCGCAGCGGATCAGTAATCAGTTCTGGAGTGCAGGCACCTTCAAGAAGCTCGGCACTATTGAATTTCAAATGACCCTCCTCTTAAAGCGTTAAACTATGAGACTTGAATAAGCACTCACGCTACACCTCGGGTCTTTCGAGGTACTATTTTTTAGATTTAGAACTCTTTGTGTGGACCCAAGGCGGTTGAACGCGTCAATAAGTGTGTGTATGGCACGCGAAGTAAATCGTGTCGAATATCGGCCAGTTCGTTCTTGAAAGACACTTGAATAAATTTAAGGTATTGCTCTTTCGTGCGCACAAACTTGCCGCGGTCGTTTTTCGCGAGGAGCTTGGCGATCAAATTCTGTTTGTCTTCGTAGGCAACATCAAAGGTAATTAGCGTTCCACCTTGATTTAGGCGATCTTTTAGAGACATCATTAGTTTTGCTAATTGCGCATCGTCTAGATGATGCATTACGCCAAGAATAATTATTCTGTCAAAAGTTTTGAGTCCAAAGTCATTGAGTTGGTCAACGCCAGCGCAGATGAATGTTCCTTTGGCTCCGTATTTCTTAGTAGCTGTAGCGATGTAATTTGGGTTGTGATCCAGGCCGATGTAATTAACATCCTGCAATAATTCGAGAATTTCTGCTGGGCCACATCCAACATCAAGAACTGAGATTCCGGGCATCGGTTGAATGTATTCATTAACCAAAGTCGAATATGTGTTTGCGCCGAGTAAAAATCCCATCAATTTCGCATAGACACTCGAAATCTCGAGAAATTTATCTTTCATTAAAAACGACATGAAATATCTAAACTAGCTTCCCGAATTAAATGCAGTGACTGACTCAATTACGTAAGTCTGCTCATCATTGGTCAGCGCATTAAACAGTGGCAATCTGACTAGGCAATCGCCAGCACTTTCTGTAACTGGAAATTGTCCATCTCGACCGCCGAGTGTGCGACCAACAGTTGACAAATGTAAAGGCTGATAATGGAACACTGCATAGATGCCTAGTTGCTTTAGATGGTCAATGAACTTGTCACGCTGGTCACCGTGTTGAAAACGTAAATGGTAAACGTGACCTGTATGTTCGCAACCCTCAGGAACCGTCGGCAACGCAACATAGTTATTCAAAGCCCAAGTTTCAAGTTCGGTGTGGTAGCGATTCCAGATATCCATGCGTTGTTTATAAATTTCGTCGGCACGACTAAGTTGCCCGAATAATATTGCTGCGAGCAAGTCACTGATCACCCAACTTGATCCAGTGTCAACCCATGTGTATTTATCGACTTGGCCACGCAAGAACTTGGTTCGATCGGTGCCCTTTTCGCGTAAAATTTCGGCACGTTCTGCAAGTGACGCGTCATTAACAACTAACGCGCCTCCTTCGCCACAAGTAATATTTTTGGTTTCGTGAAAACTTTGTGTTGCGAGTGCGCCGAATGTTCCGAGAAATTTACCGCGATATTTTGCGAAAAGTCCATGTGCATTATCCTCAATCAACATCAAGTCATGGTCATTGGCAAGTTTGACTAGTCGCTCCATCTCGCAAGCAACACCGCCATAATGCACGACACAAATTGCACGAGTTCGCGATGTGATTGCCGCTTCCGCTTGATCTAAATTGATGTTCAAAGTGTCTTGTCGCACGTCAACGAAGACGGGTTTTGCGCCATAGAGCATGAATGCACTAGCAGTTGAGACAAAAGTATAAGCAGGCACGATCACTTCATCGCCTGGTTTTAGTCGAAGTAGTAGTGCCGACATTTCGAGTGCGTGAGTGCACGAAGTTGTAAGCAAAGTGCGATTACTGCCGATAATTTTGGTGATTTGTTCTTCGGCTCGTTTCGTAAATGGACCGTTGCCAGAGATATGTCCTGCAGCTATCGATTCAGTGAGAAGTTCAATATCGTGTTTGCCGACGTCGGCACGATTAAACGGTATTTTGAGCATTTGTTAATTGACTAGTTACTTAACTCTGTGGTGGCATCAATAGTCATTTCGGCAATCATATAAGTCGGTTTATTCATTACGCGAAAATGCATTCTGCCGATGTATTCGCCGAGTACTCCAAGCAAAAGAATCTGAACCCCAGAGAAAATTGTTATTGAACACGCCAACATTGGAAACCCGGGCACTGCGCCACCATAAATTAAAGGTCGACCAGCCACAAAAACAAACAAAAGTAGACCAAACATAATTGTTGTAAACCCAATTGCAGTTGCCATTCGCAGCGGCAATGTGCTGTAACCAGTCGCCATATCCATCATGAAACGGACCAGTTTTCTAAATGTGTAGTGCGAAGTGCCTTCAGCGCGGTCGTCGTGAGAAACTTCAGCAACTGCAAATCTTGAGGTCGACCAAGTCAAAAGAGCATCTAGTGAGATATTTGGCCCAAGCGAAGAGTCAAAACCATTTCGTAGCTCTGTTCGAAACACTCGAAATGAACTCATTGATACTGCACTACTAAAGCCAAGCATGGAAGCGAAAAATTTTCTCGCCACTTTTGATCCGAGTCGGCGGTGAAAATTTTGTTTGATAGTTGTGCTGACTCCATAGACAACATCGACATCAGCAGTTAGTACTGCCAATAGTTTTGAAATTTCTTCCGGGGGGTTTTGTAAGTCGTCGTCAAGGGTGATAATTGTTGCGAACCTGGCAACTCGAACGCCAGCAAGTAGTGCACTGTGCTGGCCTGAATTTCTACCCAAGCGCAGACCTTTGACTCGAGTGTTGCCTATAGAAATAGCAGAGATCTCTCGCCAAGTTCCATCGCCGCTGGCATCATCAACAAGAATAATTTCATAGTCTTGATTGCCAAGTGAAGCCGAAATTCGGGCGACCAGGGTTCGCAGAGTTCGTTCGGATCGGTACACCGGCACGACAACTGAAAGTCCGTGGCTAAAACCCATTATCTCATCGTATCTAAATGAGCAAGTTGCTTGACAGGCATGTCGATAAGTGGCTGTTTGTTAAACTTACATCACGATGATCAGCGACTTCACGCAGGCTTCGAGCGAACTTCGTCTAATTAATTCTCTGGTTGAGTCTGATCGCTTTGGGCTGACTGTCGCTCGGCTAAATATTTCTATTAGACATGATGCGAGTGATGAGCAAGTTGTCGAAACATCTCGAAATAGTAAATCACAATTATTGATCCTGCGGTATCCGACTACTCGTGTGAAGTTAGCGCAAAAACTTGCCGAAATCGAAAAACAGATTGTTTATCAAGCCGACACTCTCGTCTATTTTGCTAAAGATATTGGTTCGTTAGATGAGAAAGTTGCACGAAGTCAGGACTGGCTATTTCGTGAAGCGCAATCATCGGATACCGCTGAGCTAACGCAACTTTTGAAAATTATTTTTGAAGAATACCCGAATCACTACAGAGCTAATAATCTCCTAAGTTCAGATGCGATTCAAGATGGGTACGCGCAGTGGGCACAAGTCGGTTTGCAAGATTCGAAGAAATTGACGGTACTCGTTGAGGGCGTCGACGCCAAAGTTATCGGTTTTGCCTTGATTTCGTTTGATGGAGACATAGCGGAAATTGAATTGAATGGAATACACCCGCAAGCACAAGGCCGTGGTGCTTATCGGTCACTTTTGTCGTGGTTGAGTACTCACCTCGCCACTCGCGGTGTAAAAAAACTTTGTATCTCAACTCAAATACAAAACGAACGAGTAATTCGCGCGTGGATATGCGCAGGATTTAATTTAGAGTTCTCATTGAATACAGTTCATTTAATGCAACCCTAAGTATTCAGCAAACGCGAACAGTCCACGCGGCCCTCGCGCAAAAATTTAATTACTTGATGGCTTCGGCGAGTGCTTCGAGCAGAGTGTTCCAGCCGAGCGTGGCGCACTTGATGCGCACCGGAAACTTAACAACACCTTGCAACGCCTCAATATCTCCAAGATTAATTGCTTCGTCAACTGGTTCGTCGTTGTCGGCAAGTGTCATCATGTGTTTGAATCGTCGCACAAATGCCTGAACTTCAGCAACTGTTTTGCCCTTAATCGCAACTGTCATCATTGAAGTTGAACTCTGGCTAATCGAGCAACCCTGACCAGAAAATTTAACATCACGAACAACGCCGTCAGCAACGTCTAGATAAATACGAATATCGTCACCACAAAGCGGATTGTTTCCTTCTGAATAAACAGCCGGCGGTGGCAACTCACCACGATTGCGCGGAGTTCGGTAGTGATCAAGAATTATTTCTCGATAGAGATCTTCAATACCTGGCATATTTCCTCGTTCGTACCTGTCTATCTAAAAGATATCTGACGCCGAGTCAAGAGCATCTGCAAGCGCATCAGCATCTGCGGTCGTGTTGTAGAGATAAAAACTTGCACGCGCCGTCGCATTTGCACCGATGATTTTCATCAACGGCTTGGCACAGTGATGACCGGCTCGCACACAAACATTTGATTGATCAAGCACCTGACTCAAATCATGTGGATGAATACCACGGAAAGCAAAACTAAATGTCGCGCCTCGCAGCTCGGGGTTGCGCGGCCCGTGAATTGTGATGTCATCGCCAAACCGGCCCGTCAACATCTCGAGAACATAACTTGACATTGCAATCTCGTGCTGACGAATGTTGGCCATGCCGACCCCGTTCAAAAATTCAAGGGCTGCGCCGAGACCAACAACTTCGGCAATTGCTGGCGTGCCTGCCTCAAATTTTGCTGGTAACTCTGCGCACTTGAAACCATCTAGGCGAACTTCAGAAATCATGTTGCCACCACCTAAAAACGGAGGCATCGCCTCGAGCAGTGCTTCGCGACCCCACAACACACCGAGACCTGATGGCCCACACATTTTGTGACTCGAGAACATTGCAAAATCTGCGCCCCAAGCCTGCACATCAGTTGGTGAGTGCGGTACTGATTGGCATGCGTCAACTATTGCGATTGCACCTGCCGTATGTGCTGCGCTACAAAGTTTTTCGACCGGATTAATCGTGCCAAGCACATTTGACATTGATGTAAACGAAAATACCTTAGCGCCGATCAACAAAGTTGGCAGCGAACTTAAGTCAAGCTGAAAATCACTTGTCAACGGCACCCAGCGCAATTCGATGCCGCGTTCTTGTTGCAACATCTGCCACGGCACAATGTTGGCGTGGTGCTCCATATGGGTTAGCAAAACCACATCGCCGCGCTGCAAATTGGCACGACCCCACGAAAATGCAATCAGGTTCAACGCTTCGGTCGCATTTTTCGTGAACACAATTTCACGCGAATTATTTGCATTAATAAATTTAGCTACTGAATTGCGTGCGCTTTCATAAAGCTCTGTTGCGTTCGCGGCCAAGGTATATGCACTGCGATTAATCGGTGCATAAGATTCGCGCATGAACTTTGCCATCGAGTCGATCACATGGTTCGGTTTTTGCGAAGTATTCGCGCTATCTAAGTAGACAAGTGGCTTGCCGTCGATCTGTTGAGCCAACACCGGAAAGTCTCGGCGAATTACAGCCGCATCAAATGCCGTGTTTGCGCCGACCATGTTTATGTCTCGGTTCGGTATGCGTCGTAACCATTTTTTTCAAGTTCTGCTGCCAACTCCAACGAACCAGATTTCACAATGCGTCCGTCAATCAAAATATGCACAAAGTCTGGCTTCACTTCATCGAGTAGTCGTTGATAATGAGTGATCAGCACGATGCCAATTTCTGGCCGATCTTGCCGAACTTCACGAATGCCCTGGGCGACTATTCGCAACGCGTCTATGTCCAAGCCCGAGTCGGTTTCATCGAGAATCGCCAGTTCGGGTTCAAGAATTGCCATCTGCATGATTTCGTTGCGCTTTTTCTCGCCACCCGAAAAACCTTCGTTGAGGTAGCGATCAACGAATGATGAGTCCATACCCAGGCGTTTCATCCAACTGATTATTGAAAGTCGCAACTCGAGCACTGAAAGGTCTATTCCTTTTCGTGCCGACAGCGCCTGACGCAAAAATTGAATCACCGAGACGCCTGCAATTTCTTGCGGATATTGAAACGCTAAAAAGATTCCAGCTTTTGCGCGAACATCAGTCGGCCACAATGAAATATCTTCGCCTTTGTAAAAAAGTCGACCATGTGTGACTTCGTATTCGGGCGCGCCGAGCAAAGTTGTTGCGAGCGTAGATTTGCCAGAACCATTTGGGCCCATGATCGCGTGAACTTCACCGGTGTTAACAGTTAGAGAAACGCCTCGCAGAATTTGTGCATCCGCTTCAGCAGGCTTGGCATGAAGATCGTCAATGCGAAAGAGTTCGCTCACCTAAATAAGTGTAATTGCACACCAAGTTATTTGCACTATGGCGATAGGGGAAATTAAATTACTACCAGCCGCGTTCAACCCATGCGGCAAGTTGCGGTCGTTCGTCACCAATTGTTGTGTCAAGTCCGTGCCCAGGCAGGACGATTGTCTCAGCCGGAAATGTAAACAACTTATTGTCAATTGATTTGATGATTGTTGCGAAGTCTCCACCGTCAAGTTTGGTATTGCCAGGCCCGCCCGGAAACAAAGTGTCACCAGTAAACAAAAGCGGAGTGTCAACAACAGCAAAAGAAATTGAGCCTTCTGTATGACCCGGATTATGTATCGCATGCAATCGCAATTTGCCAACTTCAATCACTTCGGCATCGTCAATAAATACATCGTACCCAACATCTTTTAGCCGCGGTGCGTCAGCGGCGGTTACCGCAATTTGGTATCCAGCCTCTCTTAACGCAGGGATTGCTTGAATGTGATCCCAATGTCCATGAGTTTCAAGCACACGTTTAACACCGAGTCGCTGGCATAGTGCCAAAAGTTGTTCGTGCTCGTTGGCGGCGTCAATCAATACAGCCTCGCCAGATTCTCGACATCGCACCACAAAAACATTGTTGTCGTAAGGTCCGACAACGACTTTGTGCACATCAACGCTGGCATCGCGCCAGTGCAATGTTGGGTCTTTGAATTCTGCGATTTCGCCATTATTTTGCATATTCCACAAGTATCTCAGAGATCCAGCAAAACCCTCCGATTAGCGCAAATCACTCTGGCGCTGGCAAGATATACCCCATGAACTTTGCCTTTACAGAAGAACAAGAAGAACTTCGCAAAACAGTCCGCGCATTTTTGGATGCAAAGTCTCCCGAGACCGCAGTTCGCGAACAAATGGAAACTGTAAATGGTTTCGACCCAGCAGTGTGGTCACAAATGGGTTCCCAAATGGGACTGATGGGCATTCATATTCCTGAAGAATTTGGTGGCATGGGATTTAGTTACATCGAGTTGGGTGTCGTTCTTGAAGAAATGGGTCGCTCACTACTTTGCGCACCGTTTTTCTCGACAGTTGTATTGGCAGCGAACACTTTGATGCAATCTGGTGATGAAGCAGCGAAAAAGAAATATCTTCCTGGCATTGCTAGTGGTGATACAACTGCAACGCTCGCATCTGTTGAACCATCCGGCAAGTGGGATGAAGCTGGCATCACGATGCAAGCCAAAGGCTCGGGCTCAAGTTTTACTTTAACTGGCACAAAAATGTTCGTGCTTGACGGTCACACCGCTTCGATGATCATCGTTTCGGCTCGCACAAGTAAAGGTGTTTCACTTTTCGCTGTTGACGGCAATGCAAAAGGTTTAACTCGCACTGCACTCTCGACAATGGATCAAACTCGCAAACAAGCGAAACTTGAATTCGCCGATGTCTCGGCAACTTTGATCGGCGAAGAAGGCAAGGGCTGGGATGTTTTGTCTCGCGTCAATGATCTTGTTGTGGTCGCGCTTGCAGCCGAGCAAGTTGGTGGTGCACAAAAAGTTCTTGACATGGCCGTTGAGTACGCAAAAGTTCGCGTGCAATTTGGTCGACCAATTGGATCGTTTCAAGCAATCAAACACAAGTGCGCTGACATGTTGCTCGAAGTTGAGTCGGCGAAATCAGCCGCTTATTACGGCATGTGGTGTGCAAGTGAAATGAACGAAGAGTTACCATCAGTTGCGTCGTTGTCTAAGGCGTATTGCTCAGAGGCCTACTTTCATGCGGCTGCCGAGAACATTCAGATTCATGGCGGTATCGGGTTCACGTGGGAGCATCCCGCACACCTTTATTTCAAGCGCGCTAAGTCGAGTGAGTTGCTGTTTGGAGATCCGACTTACCATCGTGAACTTCTTGCGCAACGCATCGGCATCTAAAACTTAAAGTACCGCATGTCTGCGGTCTTAATTTTTGCCAGTGTTATTGCTGCTGCGTTGGTCTTCGCAATCGCTGCTGTAACTGTCGGTCGTGAAGCAAGACGACTTGACAGCGTTGCTCCGCGCACAATTTATGAACTTGAGCAGGCAACTCAGTTTGTCGCCGATCGATTACCAAGCGACACTCAAGCTCGCCTTACCTATTCTGAGTTGCGCAAACTACTTGTTTTTCACATGCGTTGGTTGCACGACCAGGGTTTACAGCCCGCCGGAGTCGTTGATCGCCGACAAGACATCGTCGACGAAGTCGTGATTGACGAACAAACCGTGGCCGCATATTTAATTGGTGCCGCCGAGCAGAATCGAATCGAGATTTTAGAAGATGTCGATGTTATCCATGTGGTTCAAGCACACCTTGAATATTTCAATGCGATCGGCGCGATTGGTCCGCAGTCAAACGACTAGGCGATTGTCAGGAACAAACTCAGCGCGTCGTCAAGCGACTGTTGTGAAGTTGAATCAGTCTTCCAAATGTTCGTGTAACGCTGTAATCGAGGATTGAAGTACGGATCATCGTCAAGTACTGAGCCCCAACGCGCACCGAGTTTGCCGACTTCGGCATCAACTCGCTTAGCAATTCGCGTCTTAGATTCGAAATGATACAACTGTGCGTGCGGAGTAAACACCGCGCGAAAACCAGCGAGTTGCACTTTTAGACAAAAGTCAATGTCGTTCCAGTTGCCAGGGAAACTAAGACAAAGTCCGCCGACTTGTTCAAAGACGTCTCGGCGAATCAACATGCACGCACCAATCAGGCTCGAAACTTCCCGTTGCACACGCAACAAGTTTTGCGGTCCGGCAGTTTCCAGGTTTCGTGCTCGATAGAGGTCGGTCGGATCCGGGCTGAAAATGTGTCCAGCACTCTGAATCGTCGCGTCTTCAAATAGCAACATTGGCCCAACAACGCCAACTTGCGCATCGTTAAACATTGCGACCATTGTTTCCAAAGCATCAGTGGTAATGATCTCTGTGTCATCATTCAGTAACAAAATCAAATCTGAGTCGCAAGACATCGCACCGATATTATTTTTCTCCGCGAAATTAAATGGTCTGTCGTAATTAATTACTTGTAATCGCGAACCGCCGATTTGTTGCAATGTCTCGATAACTGTTTTCGGCGTTGGCGTGTCAGCGACTATGACAACACTAAAGTTTTGGTAAGTTGACTTTTCAAACAAACTTCGTACTGATTCAACCACGAGCACTCGTTGTTCGCCAAAAACTTCAGCCGAGGTACCTCTAGTTGCGATGATTACTGCGACGGTAGGTTGCTTAGTCAAGCGGCGTCTGACTCGCACGCTTGGAGTCGATTCATCAAGTTCGCAATCCGCTTTAATGTTCTGTCGCTGGCAGTGTTCGACAACCGCCTGCAATGATGCCGATGGACGAGATTCACTTAACTTGGCAATTGTCAAAACTTCAGCCAAGCGACGAATATTTTTTGCATTTTCGGTCAGACGCAATGCACGGTCGTGCGGGTGACGCAGTGCTAAATCATCAATTCCGCCGCTGCACACGACAAGATCAGTGCGTACTACGAGAGTTTCGCCAACATAACAATGCGCGCGCAGTCTTTCGGGAGACCATCCAGGTCGTCTCGCAAAACTTAGCGGATCGGCTTTTTCGTTAGTTGGATGTCCTGAATCGGCATAAAGTAAATCAATCTCTGAGTGTTGCAAAAAAAGTTCAGTCACGGGCACTAAAGATTCACGTTGTAACCCGTCGCCTGCACTCAGAAATACGACGAGATCGGTGCTTGTTAACCCATTTTCTGTTAATTGATCAAATTCATTCACAACTTGAACTCGACCAAACGAAAATCGCCGACGAAGTTTCTTAAGCGCTTCGGGCGATATGCCTAAAACGAACCAAATAATTGAGCGAGAACCAGAAACAACTAGCGATTTGTGGCTAGCGCGAAGCTCACCAAAGTTTGCTTCGCGAGCATCTGTGACTATAACTATTTTGCTCATACCCAAAACCTTTTTAAGGTTTTTCTCAATGATCGTGGCGTATTTCGGTAGACGAATCTCAAAGGTCTCATCCATCCACGGTGCACCCAGTTAGTGACATGTACTTGCGATGTATTAGGTGGAAACTCGTACAGGCGTGGAGCACCATATTTTTGAATCTGTCGATCTCGTTCAAGCGCCTCAGCACGCTGTGCGAATTCATTATCTCGTTTGGTCAACGCATCAATCTTTTGCTGCACGGCTACCGGGTCGATAAGAGGCGACACCATGACTTCTAAAGGCTAGCGAAACTTAGGCTAGCGAAACTCAGACTGGCACTGGCTAATTAGTGGTAGCTAACTAAGTGCTGCTAGATCATCATGTTTATTGCGCCAACAACCCGTTCGCCAAGATCGGTATCTCCCGAAACTTTCCAACGCGAGCGTGCTTCTTGCGCGGTAGCCCGCCCAGTGGCAAGTTCAACAAATGTATTACTGTCAAAAAAAAGTTCCATTAGTGGCTTGCTAGTTGGTGCGTCAACCACTGTGGCGCGACTATTAATTACGGTGATTGCTATATCCCTTACAACAGGAGATGTGATGTGAATCACGACAGACGATCCTTCGGCGGCGGCGGCTCGTTTGCCAACGACAATCGGCAGGGTTCGACACAGTCGGTCAACCGTAAGTTCGGCGCTCGCAGAATTTTGGTTTCCAGCAATGTTAAGGGCACGCCGCATATCTTGTTCGTGCACCCAGCAATCCATAACTCGAATATGTAAAAACTCTGCCATCGTGTTTTTGCCCATTGGGGTCATTGTCTCTTTGGTGAAATATTCTTCTGGTTCTGACTCGAGTTGAGCACGGCGACTTGACATCACTTGATCAAATTCATTGAGAACATCAGATCCAGATAAGGCACGTCGTGCATCAACTTCATGCTCATTCATTTCACCGATCGGGTTTTTTACAAACTCAAGCGAAGTAGCCCGATGCGTTGTTGAGCCATGACCACCCATAGATTTTTCTGTGCCGACCATGTGCGAAAGATTGTCTTGCACGGTCCATCCTGGGCACTGCGTCGGCGTCTTAAATTGTGCTTCAGTCAAATCAGCACAAAGATTGTGGATCGACGTCAAAGTATCAAACAGATTCTCAAGCGTTTGTCTGTAATTGACACTGTTCATGGCGCTGGAGTCTGCACAGTTCTCCACTCTCGCGCCTTCAAATACGGCGAGAAGACATTTGCGATGCTTTCGAGATCGTCTTGTGTCTTTGGAGTCTTGATTTCGTATAGGCCCTGTATTTCGCTGTAATTCTGCATCAGATTCCAAAGTTTAAGCGCTTCGTCGCCAAGTGGTGGTGGCACAACGACTGGGCCAAACACACCTCGTCCATTTTCGAAAACAATTAGCGGCACACCAAATGCGGCAAACTTTGTGACTGACTCTTGATGATCGTTGCGCACGTCGTCATGCGTAGTTTGATCTGCGATCGCTTCGTCCCAAGTATTGCTCGGCGCAGAGATACTTTCAAGAAGTTCACGGGCCGTCGCTTCTTCATATGGACGCAAGCCACGTTCGTGTAACGCGCGCGCAGCCACTAGATACCAGTCATCACAAAGATCCATATTAATTCTTCGCAACCACGCAGCAATTCGAAGGGGAGTCCATCCGTATGCAAGTTCACGCTCCCAAGGGTGTTTCTTTCCTTCTTCACGATTAATTTCTTCGAGACTAAAAAAACGCCAATTGATATCAAGATCTATTGTTCGTCGAACCTCTCGGATCCATAAAGATGTCTGATATGCCCATGGACACATGATGTCAAAAAAGAAATCAATTTTTATCGGCTTTGTTAGTGCGTCGGCCATAGTGACAATAATAAGCAGATCGCGAAGGGCCAAACGAAGCGACGGCCAAACCAAGCGACGGCTAGATTTGTCGTATGCAAAGATCCACAAAGTTCGCCCATACGCGTTATCTCGGCGACAAACGAACTCAATTGGTATACGACGTTGACTCGTTAGATCCCGAGACATACTCAGAGATTATTGATGACATCGTCAATCATGAAGTTGGTCTCTGCTTTGCGCCAGACACGCTTCCTGAGGCTCGTAATCGCGGCTACAAACTTGCAACTTCTGCCAAGGTACGACGCCATCGTAAACCTCACGCGTAATTGCTGATCGCTCGTCACCAACGTGAACGGAGAATTTCTCTCAGGCGATCTTAAAATTTCTCGCTATCTTGCAAAGCCATCTGGAAAGTCAGGTGTTTTACCTGGAATGTTGTTGTGTCATGGGTTTCCAGTCGCATTAAATGACGCGAGGCACTCGGCAAGCACATTTCCAGAATTGATCGATCGAGTCGCCAACGAACTTGGCTGGGCAGCGATGACATTTACTTTTCGCGGATGCGGCTCAAGTCAGGGCGATTTTTCAATGCAAGGTTGGGTTGACGATCTTCGTGCCGCGATCGATCACCTCGTTGCCGAAGTTTCGCCGAGCGGTATCTGGCTAGTTGGCACAAACACTGGCGCGTCTCTAGCTCTTTGCGCTGGTGCCGACGATCCGCGGGTTAACGGTTGCGCATTACTTGGGCCACACGCAGATTTTGATGACTGGGCCGCGCAGCCACGAAGATTTCTCGAACACGTCCGCGAAGTCGGAGCAATTCATAATCCTAAGTTTCCAGAATCGTACGACGAATGGAGTCGTGAGTTACGTAGGTTTCGACCCACAGATGCTGCACGTAGATTCGCGCCGCGACCGTTATTGCTGCTGCATGGCGACGACGACGAAAGCGTACCGACTGCAGATTCTCGAGTTCTAGCTGAAGCGCACGGCTCTGCCGATTTGCAAATTATTCCTGGTGCTGGTCACCGACTTCGTCACGACCCGCGAGCAATCGCTGTTTTACTTGGATGGTTAGATCGCCAACGATCAAATATGCCGATCTGATTTCTTAAGTCAGACTACAAATTTATTTTTAGCGATACCCGTTTGGGTGAGTGCTGTGCCAGTTGTATGCCGATTCGATAATGCTTCGAAGATCATGAGTTGATTGCCAATTTAAAACTTTGCGAGCCAAAGTCGCGTCTGCATACACACTTACTGGGTCGCCGGCTCGGCGTGCGCCAATTGTGTGCGGTACTTTTCGTTTTGCAACTTCTTCTGCCATCTCAAGTAACTGTGTGACTGATGTGCCGTTACCCGTGCCAATGTTGCAGACGAGCGTATTTCTGGCCGACTCTAGATATTCAAGTGCCTTGACATGGGCAACTGCCAAATCTTCAACATGTATATAGTCACGAATACACGTGCCATCTGGGGTTTTGTAGTCATTGCCGAAAACTTCAAATTTGAATTTGTCATCAAGTAGCGCACGCATCACCCTTGGGATCAGGTTCTGCGAGGTCGTCCAGTCTTCGCCGATTTTGTTGTCACTGCTCGCACCAGCGGCATTGAAATAGCGCAAACTAACTGAGTTCAGACCACCAGCCGTGAGCGACTTTAAAATATTTTCAACAGCCAACTTAGTTTCGGCGTAAACGCTCTCTGGGTTTGTCGATTCGTTCTCGGTAGTTGGTGAGGTTTTCGGCGTGCCATAGACAGATGCCGACGAAGAAAAAACAAACCGTGAAATATTTTGAGCCTGCAGTGTCTCAAGTAACTTCAGGGTCGATGAAACATTATTTTGCCAATATTTCATTGGGCTAGTCATTGACTCGCCAACTGCTTTGTACGCAGCAAAATGCACAACCTCTGCAACTTTGTACTTGCGACAAATCTTTGCGACAAGTTTTTGATCGGCGATATCGCCAACAATTAACTTCGTGCCAAGCACAGCCTGTTTATTGCCCCGTTCAAGGGTGTCGAGAACTACGACATCGCGCGAAGCATTTTTCAGTGCCCGCACTGTGTGTGCGCCGATGTATCCAGCGCCACCCGTAACAAGAGTTGTCATTTCGACTTCTTGGCTATTGGTCGGTTCGGTCGGTTCGGTCGGTTCGGTCGGTTCGGTCGGTCTTGCTTGTCGTGGTCTAGGGCGCGTTGCATTTGTTTGAACCCACGAACTTTTAGCAAAGTTGCGGCAGAATAAATATCGGCAACCGAGCGAGGCTGCTTGTCTGAGAAAACACCAGCAAATTTCTGCCATCCACTTGGGCGCACACCAAATCGCTTGCCAAGCAACGCAATGAATATCTGCGCCTTCTCTTCGCCAAAGCCAGGTAGTTTGCGAAGCCGCTTCATCAATTGTTCGGCATCCGGCACATCTTTCCAAACATTTTCGGCTTTTCCGCTGTGATCTTGAGTCAAAGCCAAACAGAGTTGGTGCACTCGAGTTGCCATTGATTTTGGAAACCTGTGAATCGCCGGCTTCTCAGAACAGATTGCAACAAATTCGTCGACATTCATTGCCGCAATTCGCTTCGGGTTTAAGTGTCCGAGCCGTTTGCGAATCGTATATGGCCCAGTGAATGCCCACTCCATCGGCACTTGCTGATCTAACAACATTCCGATCATGAGTGCTGTGCCGTCACGATTCAATAGCGCATCAGCACTCTCGATGCCCGTGATATATAAAACTCTGCTCATTGATGCAGCGAGAAAGCTATTTCTGGGTCAAGACCGTGCCGTTGAATCGCCTCGGTAACTAATTCTGGTTTGATAACACCTGATTGTGAAAGTTGATGCAACACGGTAACCACAATATGCGGTGAATCAATTTCAAAGTGTCGGCGTAATGCAGCACGGGTATCGCTTCGCCCCATTCCGTCGGTGCCAAGTGGAGTAAATGATCGTTTGGTAATGAATCTCGCAACCTGTTCTGGCACCATCCGCATAAAATCACTGACCGCAACGATTGGTCCGTCGCCGTTGTTTAATTGTTTTGCCACAACAGATTCACGCGCGGATTGTGATGGATGAAGTCTGTTCCATCGCTCAACTTCAAGAGCTTCTTCACGCAGTGTCTTATACGAAGTTGCTGACCACAACTCACAGCCCACTTCGTATCTTTCAAATAATTCAGCAGCTGCTGCACTTGCGGCGGCATGTGCAGACCCCGAAAATAAAATCGCCGCTTTATGTTTCGTGTTTGGCGCTTGCTTCCATAAATAGAGTCCTTGCATGATTTCGCTAGTAATCGTCGCAGATTTTGAAATCGCAGGCATCTGGTAGTTCTCGTTGTAAAGAGTCAAATAGAAGAAGACATCGCTCGGTTTGTCGCCATACATTTCTTTTATTCCTTCACGAATGATCGTGGCGACTTCGTATGCGAATGCTGGGTCATAAGCGCGACAAGCCGGAACGGTGCTTGCTAATAACAGCGAGTGTCCGTCTTGATGCTGCAAACCTTCGCCGTGCAAGGTTGTTCTTCCGGCAGTTGCGCCTAGCAAAAAACCTCGGGTGCGTGCATCAGCCGCCTGCCAAATTAAATCTCCGACACGCTGAAAACCAAACATTGAATAGAACGTATAGAACGGCACCATTGGTACACCGCGAGTTGCGTAACTGGTACCAGCGGCAATGAAACTCGCGAGGCTTCCGGCTTCGGTTATACCTTCTTCAAGAATCTGGCCATCTACGGCTTCGGCATAATTTAAGAGCATGTCGTGATCGACTGGTTCATATTTCTGGCCTTGCGAGGCATAAATTTTAAGTTCACCAAACATTGAGTCCATTCCGAATGTTCGTGCTTCGTCAGGGATGATCGGTACAACGCGCTCACCAAAATTTTTGTCGCGCGCCAAATTGCGTAACAACCGTGTGAAGCCCATCGTTGTACTAACACTTTGGTTAGAACTACCATTTTCGAATTCTTTGAATGCGTCATCGCTTGGCAAAGTTAAAACTTTTCGCGCAACGGTGCTGCGCCGTGGTAGAGAACCACCAAGTGCACGTCGGCGCTCAATCATGTATTGATATTCGACGCTGTCCTCAGATGGGCGATAGTACGGTGGCTCGTCAGCCTCAAGTGCGGCATCTGAAATCTCTTCGTTTAGATGCAAACGATCACGCAAAGTCTTTAACTGAGCATCGGTCATCTTTTTGATCTGATGTGTCGCATTGCGACCTTCAATCTCACCACCGAGCGTCCAACCTTTAACTGTCTTACATAAAATTGCAGTTGGTCGACCAGAGCCAGTGTTTTCTATTGCGGCTCGATAAGCAGCGTAAAGTTTTCGATAGTCATGACCGCCGCGTGGTAACAATCGCAGGTCATCATCAGTCAAATGACTAACCATCTCGCGCAGTCTCGGGTCTGGACCAAAGAAGTTTTCGCGAATGTAGTTGCCGTCTTCAATTGTGTATCTCTGAAACTCGCCGTCAACAGTTGTGTTCATTTTGTTGAGTAACGCGCCTGAAGTATCGCGCGCAAGCAGATCATCCCACTTCGAGCCCCAAATAACTTTGATTACGTTCCAACCCGCACCGCGAAACGTTGCTTCAAGTTCTTGAATGATTTTGCCGTTGCCACGCACAGGGCCATCAAGGCGCTGCAAATTGCAGTTGACTACGAAAACAAGATTGTCAAGATGCTCTCGCGCCGCTAACGATATTGAACCAAGAGTCTCGGGCTCATCACATTCACCATCACCTAAAAATGCCCAAACTCGGCTTGCCGACGTATCATCAATTTTTCGGTTCAATAAGTATCGATTGAACCGTGCTTGGTAGAGCGCAGTTAGTGGCCCCAGTCCCATTGAAACCGTTGGAAACTCCCAAAACTCTGGCATCAATCTCGGGTGCGGATAGCTCGATAGCCCACGACCACCTCGGCCGATTTCGCGCCTGAAAGAATCCAGGTCATCTTCATTTAATCGACGCTCTAGAAACGCACGTGCATAAACACCGGGTGCAGCATGACCTTGAAAGTAAACGTGGTCACCAGGTGATCCACTGTCCTTACCTTTAAAGAAATGATTGAAGCCGATTTCGTAAAGACTTGCAGACGATGCAAAAGTTGAAAGGTGACCACCGATGCCGTCAGCATTTGTATTTGCGCGAACCACCATCACCGCTGCGTTCCAACGAATGTAAGCACGAATTCTTCGCTCTAAATGTTCGTCACCAGGAAACCACGGTTCGTATTCTGCCGAGATGCTATTTACATAGGGCGTTGAAACCGTCGCTGGAAAACTTACCTGACTTGCACGAGCACGCTCCAAAAGTCGAGAGAGTAAATACCTTGCACGATTTTTACCTTGTACTTCAACGACAGCGTCAAGAGACTCTAACCATTCTTCGGTTTCGCCAGGGTCAGTGTCAGGCAGTTGATGTATTGATCCGTCAAATAGCATTCGTCTATTCTCGCAGGTCTATGAGTTTTCCCGCACATGTATGTCGGTATTTACCTCGCGTTTGCGTAAGTATTAACTGATGTCAATAATCATTTATACGGATGGAGCATGTTCTGGCAACCCTGGCCCTGGTGGCTGGGCGTGGGCTGTTGCGCCAAAAGGTGAACCAAATGCTGTGGGCAGCGAGTCACCTTCAACAAATCAACGGATGGAACTCGCTGCAGTGTTGAATGCTTTGCTCACATATTCAGAAATAGACGATCCGATATTAATTCGCTCAGATAGCACATATGTCGTGCATTGTTTTCGAGATAAGTGGTGGATGGGATGGCAACGCCGAGGATGGAAAAATTCGCAGCGACAACCTGTTGCAAATCGTGATCTTTGGGAGCCGCTGATTGACCTTGTTAACAAGCGTGGCGACATAAGTTTCGAATGGGTTAAAGCCCACAATGGAGAACCCATGAACGAACTCGTAGATCAACTCGCGGTTGCGGCATCACTGAGAGATAAATAGAAACTTACGAGTTGCTCGCGACATCTTAAATTGCGTAGTGTTTTAATCCATGGACATCAAAGACGTAAGCGCAATAGTGACCGGTGGAGCATCAGGAATTGGAGCAGCAGTTTCGCGAATGCTTGCGTCGTACGGCGCAAAAGTTGTAGTCGCCGATCTTCAAGAAGACAAGGGTAATGCACTAGCAAAAGAAATTGGCGGCGCATTTTGCAAAGTTGACGTGACAGTTACGCAAGACATTATTAATGCGACCGAGATGGCGAAGTCAATGGGCCCAGTTCGTGTGCTCGTCAATTCGGCCGGCATCGGTTGGGCGCAACGAACGGTCGGCAAGGGCGGTACATATGAGACAGCTGCAGATCTTGACGCATTCAAACGTGTAATTGCAATCAATTTGGTCGGCACTTTCGATTGCATTCGCATCGTCGGCACGGCAATGAGCACAACTGAACCTCTTGAGCATGGTGAGCGCGGGGCAATTGTCAACATCGCTTCTGTTGCCGCATACGACGGTCAAATTGGTCAAGCGTCATACTCGGCCTCAAAAGGCGGAGTAGTTGGAATGACTTTGCCAATCGCTCGCGATCTTTCTGCAATCGGTGTGCGCATCAACACTGTTGCGCCTGGGCTAATTGACACACCTATATATGGGCAGGGTGAAGCAAGTGAGAACTTCAAAGCAAATCTAGAAAAAGGTGTGTTGTTTCCTCATCGACTTGGCGCGCCAGAAGAACTCGCGTCAATGGTTGTTGAGTGCATTAGAAATAGTTATATGAATGCCGAGTCGATTCGCGTTGACGGCGGCATACGTATGCCGCCGAAGTGACAAGTAGATAATTCGCGTGGCTGGCATCCACGTTATTCATCGACATCCGTTTACACCATTTGACCAGACACCTTCTGCTGAAGTTGCGTCGTTTTTGGCGATGCCGATACCTGACGAGATATTGCCACAAGTTATCGGTGAAAACTTCCGTCACCGCCTCGGCACGTTTCCAGTTGAAATTACCAACTGGCTGCCACGCGATGCAGAAACTGATTTAACAATTGCGCTAAAGAAAAAACTTCTGGCGTCTCGTCGCGATGAAGTCGTTGGTTTTAAAGTAGGTGGCGAAGCCGTCGCCGAAGAAGCGGCACTGTTAGTTAGTCAGTGGGCGGGTGTTGAGTTGTCGAGCACTGGCATTAATGCGCTAGTTGAAGCGAGTTCGCTTGTCGCTGATGATCTTGCAGTTTTGCAACCTGTCAAGTCAGCCGATGGTAACGAAAAACTTTTATTGACCGCCGCTGTCGTGTGTTGCCCAAGTCGTTGGACTCTCGCCGAAAAAATCGGCCATGACATGCTCACGGTTCACGCACCTGTCGCCAAATATGCCGAGCACGTTGGCGCTGCTGTCGACAACTATTTTCAACGCATCACAGTTGAAAAGCCCGTCTGGCGATCAAACTGGATTATTCAAGATCACCCAGCATTGTTTCAGCCTGTTATCCCACCGGGTCCGTTGCTTGAGAACCCACAAGATTTATGGATTCGCATGGAGCGACAAACATTGCGCCGGCTTCCAGAAACTGGCGGAATACTATTTACGATTCGCGGATACCAACAGCCACTGCCCGAATATCTCTCGCGCAACAAAGATATAGCCAGCAACTTGCGAATACTTCTAGAACGTTTGCCAGACGATGTCGCGCAATACAAATCGGTTTACTACTATCGCCCTAAAATTCTTCCGTGGATCAATCAGTTCTGCTAACTAATTAATTAATTAATCATGTGGTGTAGTCGGCGTTGATGCGAACGTATCCGTCAGTTAGGTCGCAACCCCAAACAGTGCTTTCGGCATCGCCAGTATGAAGTGTGACATGAATTCGAACTGTGTCGTTGTGCATGTATTTGCTGAGTGCGTCAAGACCTGAAGCGTCAACAAAAGTGGGGTAGACCTCTTGGGTGCCAAAGCGAATTACAACTCTTAATTCGTCAATATCGTTCTCATCGCTGCACTTGCCAATCGCCATTGCCACTCGACCCCAGTTTGGGTCGGCGCCGTGCACGGCTGTTTTAACAAGTGGTGAGTTAACAATTGATTTGGCAACAACTTTTGCCTGGCGCACATCGCGCGCACTATCAACACAGACTTCGAGCAATTTTTCTGCACCTTCGCCGTCTCGCGCAACCTGTTTCGTCAACGACATTGCAACTTGGCTGAGCGCCTCTTCAAAATTTGCAAGGTCTACAGTGCCGGCAACGCCGCTAGCCAGTAAAAGCGCCGTGTCACTTGTTGAAGTATCAGTATCAATAGAAACGCAATTAAAAGTTTTGTCGATCACACGGCGAAAAATTTTGTCAAGCGAGGTTTTATCAATATCTGCATCAGTAAACATCATTGTGATCAGCGTCGCCATATTTGGTTCGATCATCCCGACGCCTTTAGCAACACCCACGACTCGCGCTGTAGACCCGGCAACTGCAGCTTCCGCAGTTTTGTGCACTGTATCGGTAGTCATAATTCCGCGCGCAACGTCATCGGCAGAAGTTTCTTCAAAAACTTGCGGTATCACCGCCAAACCTGAACGAACATTTTTCATCGGATATTGACGACCGATCACACCAGTCGAAGCAATCAAAACATCTTTCGCCTCGCAACCAATTTTCTGCGCAACAGCATAAATAACTTCGCGAGCATTACTCATGCCTTCAGCGCCAGTTGCGACATTTGCATTTTTAGAAATCACAACGATTGCTCGCGCCGACAAATCGGCGATATTTTCACGACTCAGAATAACGCTTGGCCCAGCGAATCGACTCTGAGTAAACACTCCAGACGCTGCGCAAGTTTTCTCGGCAACAACAAGTGTGAAATCATTACTCGCGTCTTTGATGCCGATATTGGCAACATAAGCGACAAAACCTCTTGGTAACTTCACGACCTCAGTCTATTTTTTATTTGCGAAGTAATCAGCCAAATTGGCAAGTGTCTGCTTGATTGCTTTTTCGTTGCCTTTGACATAGCCAGCTAGTTTCAAAGTCAGCGGTGATTTGCTTGTGCCGTACGAGAATTGCTCAGTGACTGTGGTGCCGCCAGTAGTCGGTTCAAGGATGTAGCGCCAAACATGACCACCAAAATGTCGCCATGCAATCTGCTTGCCTTCAACGAACTCAACCACGGTATTTGTCATTTTGTATGGCACGCCACGCTTCATGCTCATACCAAAAGTTGCACCTTGCGAAAGCCGTTTCGGTGCTGACGACACTGCGATGACAAAGCCCGAGCCATCAATCACTGGGTGCATTTCAGGGTTTGCAAGAAGTTCAAAAATTTGTTCTGCGCTGGCTGGCACCAATTTACTAACTGAAACTATTTTATTTTCTTTGTCGTGTGCACTAGTGCTTGGTGTTTTCATGCGTTTGATGCTAGGCGAGTGAGGCGGTAACGGCTTCGCCACAGCGTCGACCCGAATAGAGCGCACCTTGAATCGACCCAGTGTCGCGATGGTCACCGCAAACGAACAATCCATCCCCAAGTGAAACTTTTTGTTTCGGATTAAACGGCGGCAGTTGCACCGGGCCGGCGTGCGTAATTCGATATGTCTTGATGTGTCGCCATGCGTCTACCTGTGGTCCCCACCAAGTACGTAGTTGATCGCGCGACATCTCTTCAAGATCTCCGTTAATTACTCCTGGCAGTGCGGCGACAATTAAGTGTTGTCCTGGAGGTGCATAACTTGGCGCAATATTGCTGAGCACTGCAGCGTTCAGAACTGGGCCTCGACCAGTGCCGTCAAGCACAACAAATTTTTCGTGTGTTGGTGGTTCGTCTGCGGCAAAATAAACACATCCAGCGACTCGCGATGCAATTTCGTCAGTCTTAAGTAATTCACTTGAAGCAGGCTGGTCAGTAGCAACAACAATTGCTTTTGCTCGCACCTGAGAATTAGCAGTCGAGACGATGCCTCGCTCAACGCTAATCACGCGCGTATTCAGAAAGATATTCTCAGAACCAAGATGTTTCGCCATCTGCTCGGGCACTGCACTCATGCCATTAGTTGGTAGCGCACTTTGACCTTCACTTAGTGACTTAAAAATAATTTCAAACATGCGCCGTGACGTTCGCAAATCAGGGTCAAGTTGGATACCACCGAATAATGGGCGAAAAAATCGATCAATCATTTTTGAAGAGAATCCCAACCCGCGTAATGCAACAACCGTTGAGATATCGGTACTGCTCAAAATTTTTGTCGCATCAGAGTGCATGACTCGCCAACGCAACGCCGCAATTCGCAACTTGTCGGTTAGTGAACCGATTGGTGCAAAAACTGTGGCGATTGCACGCCGCGGTTCGCGAAATGGGTCTGTGACAACTGATGCTTTACCGTTTCGTATTACCAGAGCGCCAGAACTAAACATCTTTAAATCAAGTGCCGCCACATCAATTTGAGTTTTTAATTCAGGATAAGCAGTTAACAAAACTTGAAATCCACGATCAAGCAAAAAACCGTCGACTTTGTCGGTGCGAACTCGTCCACCAACACCGTCTTGGGCTTCGATCACGATCACAGATCTTCCGCGACTCTTTATCTGTCTTGCAGCAGCTAAACCCGCCAGTCCAGCACCGATCACAACCGCGTCAACGCTGTCGGGCAACTGGTTCATTTGTTGAGTAAAGCTCGCAGTGCAACCTCAATTGTCGAATGTTTGAACACAAAGCCAGATTTCAGCAACTCGGCTGGCATCACTCGTTGGCCCGTGAATAATAAAGCATCTGCAAGTTCGGCGCCCAACAAAAGTTGTGGACCAAATTTTGGTATCGGTAATATTGCAAGTCGTTTGAGTGCGCGAGCCAACGCCGTTGTGAAGTCGGTATTTGTAACCGGGTTCGGTGCGGTCAGATTTACTGCACCGGAGACTTTGGTAGTGAGTAGATGTTCAATCGCGGCAAGTTCATCATCAAGCGAGATCCAACTCTGCCACGCTCGTCCATCACCAAATTTTCCGCCAAGACCAAGTTTGAAAAGCGGAAGTTGTTTCTTGAGCGCACCACCAAGCGGTGTCAGCACGATTCCAGTTCGCAAATAAACTGTTCGCACGCCGGCATCTACCGCAGGTTTTGCTGCGGCTTCCCATTGCTTGCAAATATCTGCCAAAAAACTCGACCCATTGCTCGACTGTTCGGTTAATTCTTCATCGCCGCTGGGCCCATAGATTCCGATTGCAGAACCAGACAAAAACACACTTGGTTTTTTCGCGCAGTTGGCAATTGTTGAAGCCAGCAGAGAAGTGCTCTTGGTTCGACTCTCGACAAGCTCTTGTTTGTATTTTGTTGTCCATCGACGATCGCCAATGCCCGCACCCGACAAATGAATTACCGCATCGGCACCGTCGATAACAGAGGCATCGATTTGTCCTGTAGCTGGGTTCCATCGGCTTTCGTTTAAGTTAGGTGTTCGACGAACTAGTTGAACTACTTCGTGTCCTGCAAGACTAAGTTTTTTAACTAAAGGTTTTCCGATTAATCCACTTGCGCCAGAAATAATGATTTTCATATAGCGGCAATGCTAGTTACTCAATAACGATTGGCACCGAGGTAACAACAGTATTTTTGCGGTAGAGCAATCGTGCTTTAATCGCCAACGCCGACTGGTTGTGCAACCATTGCGATCGAAGAGCCGTCACAAACTCGGGTATCACAACGGTGATGATGTCGTCGCTGTCTTCGTTGTCGATGCGATTGATATGCGTCAAAATCGTGTCGGTTAAATTTCTGAAGTCGTCGTTGAGCGTCTCAAGCTCGGTGGTCATGCCGTACTTTGCCCAGTTGCTTTCTAGTTTTTCTCTTTCTTCAGTCGAGCCGACAACCGAAAGCGCCAAAAGGCGATCTGGACGCAAACTTTCGGCATATTTCACGGCTTGCAGAACACCTTTGTTAACTGAACCAACTAGAACAAGAACTGTGTGCGTGCGGCGTGGCGCAATGTAACCCTCTTCAATCTGCAAAAACGAGCGCACTTTTTTGTAGTGACGATTGACAGCCAAGAAAAACATGATCATCATCGGAATGACAACGGCTGGAATCCACGCTCCATCGGTGAATTTTGTGACTACAACGACGGCCACGACCAGAAAAGTTGTCGACGCTCCAAGACCCGAAAAAAATGCGCGCACTTGCCAACCTGTTTTTTTGAGACTGCGATGGTGCACCAGCATTCCGAATTGACTCAAAGTGAAACCTGTGAACACACCCACTGCATAAAGGGGAATCAAAGCACCCACGTTCCCACCGAAAGCAATCACCAACGCACTTGAAGCAATGCCAAGAAAAATGATTCCATTCGAAAACACGAGTCGGTCGCCACGATTCGTCAGTTGTCGGGGCATGAAATTATCTTTGGCAATAAACGACGACAGTCTCGGAAAGTCGGCATACGCCGTGTTTGCTGCCAAGATCAGAATTCCGATTGTTGCAAACTGAAAAATATAGAAAAAGATGTTTTTGCCGCCGTAGACCTGCTCGGCCATTTGTGCTAAAACGGTTACCTTGATTTCTCCTTCATGGTCTTTGATCGGTTGAATCTTTTGTGCAAGCATGCTCAAACCCAACATTGAAGTGCCAAGAATTACAGCCATCCAGATCAAAGTTTTTGATGCGTTCTTTGGTTCTGGTTTTTCAAATGCTTGCACCCCGTCAGCAACTGCCTCGACACCGGTTAGTGCTACTGCACCTGACGAAAACGCTTTAAGGAAGAAGAATAAAGTTAAGGCTTTTTGTCCCGATAACAACTCTTGGGCGTACGCGTCAGAGTGATCAATTGGTCCGAGATCTTGAAAATAAACTCGATATAGACCGACAACAATTAATGCACCAAGACTCAAGATATATAAGTAAGTCGGAGGCGCGAAAAGAGCGCCAGATTCTTTGATGCCACGCAGGTTTGCAAGCGTGACGATGACTATGAAGCCAACGCAGAGTTCAACTCGGTATGGCGCCAAGTTTTGAAACGCCGAAACAATCGCGGCGACACCTGCACTTATTGATACTGCAACCGTCAAAATGTAACCAATCAGCATTGACGCACCAGCAACAAGCGAAGGTGAGCGACCGAGATTTTCGCGCGACACCACGTAACTGCCGCCACCTTTCGGATATGCGTACATAGTTTGGCGGTAACTGCTGACCACAACTGCCAACAGCAGAATCACAAGGATTGAAATTGGCACCAAAAAGTCGAACGCTGTCATGCCAACAGCCGCTAGCGACAAAAATACGATCAGAATTTCTTCGGTCGCATATGCAGTGCTTGAAATCGCATCGCTTGCAAAAACCGGCAGTGCAATCTTTTTTGAAAGTCGATGATGCGCGTCTTCAGAACTGGCAATTGGCTTGCCGATTAAGAATCGCTTGAGAGAAGAGGGGGAAATCACCATTTCGGTTTTCTATTCTTGCACAAGTGGCAGTATTTGACACAG
>ERZ889217.418-NODE-418-length-26306-cov-13.377852_pt1 | contig 26306 bp, 27 predicted proteins | sample MGYA00521098_ERZ889217 | MGnify/ENA primary metagenome ERZ889217 (study PRJEB32303, sample SAMEA104408613) | aquatic metagenome | biome: Brackish water; feature: Pelagic; material: water | place: Baltic Sea | collected 2014-06-10T22:04:00 | depth 2,362 m ... | reverse complement strand
TCGATGCCTGCAAGATGCCGCCTGATAGGATTCGGGGAAAGCCCCCCAGCACTCCGTGTGGAGGATTTTGAATTGCCTCGGGCTGGGCCTGGAGAGGTGGAGTTGAGGATGCTTGCGGCTCCGATCAATCCAGCGGATTTAAATGTGATTCAGGGAACTTATGGGGAGTTGCCCCATTTGCCTGCCACGATGGGCAACGAAGGGTGTGGGGTGATTGTTGCATGCGGAAAGGGATGCGATTTACAGGTGGGACAAATGGTATTGCCTCTGAGTGGGGGAGCTTGGGCGGAAGCAATGGTTGTTCCAGTGGAAGCGGTTGTATTGCTGCCCGCAGGGTTGGACCCTTTTCAGGCGGCAATGCTAGCGGTCAATCCTGCAACGGCGTGGCTAATGATCCACAAGTTTCAAAGTCTGATGAGGGGGAGTTGGATTGTGCAAAATGCCGCGAACTCAGGCGTTGGCCGCGCGGTCATTGGGATTGCGCGCCATCTGGGTTTACGCACTCTAAATGTTGTGAGGCGTCCCGAGTTGGTGGAAGAACTTCTGGGTCTGGGAGGTGATGTGGTTGTCACTGAGGAAATAGATTTTCGCAAAGAGGTCGAATCCCTTTGCGGGGGGGCGCGTCCTGTTCTCGCTCTCAATGCCGTGGGTGGGGCGAGTGCGCTGAACTTGGCCAATGCCCTCGCTGATGGAGGCTTTCATGTGACGTATGGGGCGATGGGGCGACAGCCATTGAAAATCCCGAATGGTCTCCTGATCTTTCGGGATCTTCAATTTCGCGGGTTTTGGCTTCGGAGGTGGCGTGACACAACGCCGGTTCCGGAGGTTCATGCATTGTATCAGGCGTTGGCGGAATTATTACAGGCGGGCTTTTTTAAGACGCCCGTGGGCCCCGTTTATCCGCTGAGTCAAGTGGCCAGGGCGGTCGAAGAGGCGTCCAGTAGAAATCAGAGCGGGAAAGTGATGCTCGATTTTTCGTGTGCTGAGTCTCCTGCGGATGGAAGAATCAAGCCATGAAGCGCGGTTTTCTCGACAAGCTAATCGAACGTCTTCCACTTGTGCAAACGGGCGAGGTGCAGAATTACCTCGTCGAAATCGCCCGAGAGAAGGGGTTTCTTGAAACCATTTTCAATGCGATTCTCGAGGGGGTGGTGGTGACTGATAAGGAGGGGCGGATCCTGTACCTGAACAGAGCTGCTTGTGGCTTTTTCGGAATCGAGGCCGATGAAAGTCTAGGGCGTCCACTTGCGGGTGTAGTGCGAGGGATCGACTGGGATTCGCTCAGCGGGCAGCGGGGTGATGTGGTGAGCCGGGATTTGGAGGTTTTCTATCCGGAGAACCGATTGTTGAACTTCTATGTGGTGCCGTTGATGAGCGATGAGCCCAAAGGGAGGGCGTCTGAGGCTGTGGGGCGGGCGGTCATCCTACGAGACATCACACAAACGCACCGTGCAACCCAAGAGACAATCGAGGTCGAGCGCTTCTCGGCTCTGACAATGTTGGCTGCGGGAGTCGCCCATGAGATCGGAAATCCTCTGAACTCATTGAATATCCATCTCCAGCTCATGCAACGAAACCTGCTCAAGGTGCCGCCGAAAATGCGTTCGCAATTGGAGGAGTCGATCTCGATCGCACGTAGCGAAGTGGCGCGATTGGACAATATCATCACCCAATTCCTGCGTGCGATCCGTCCTCAACCGATCCAGCCGACACCGGAGGACATCCATGAAATTCTCAATGAAGCATTGGAATTTTTACAGGCCGAAATCCAAGAACGCGATATCCTGGTCGAAAAGAGGTTGATCAAAAATGCGCCCTTGCTGCAGCTCGACCGCGAACAGATCAAGCAAGCATTTTACAACATCTGCCGGAATGCCTTTCAGGCGTTGAAATCAGGTGGCATCCTGCGCATTCAAACGAGTGTGGATCCCACGCATGTGAACGTTGTTTTTGCGGACACCGGAGGAGGAATTGCTCCAGAAAATATTACCCGGATCTTTGAGCCTTATTTTACCACAAAGTCGGACGGAAACGGATTGGGGCTGCTGATTGTGCGTCGGATCGTGCGGGCACATGGGGGAGAAGTTGTTTTGGAAAGCGCGCATGGAAGAGGTCTCACGCTTACGATTCTTCTCCCGCGCGCCGATGCCAGGGTCCGGATGTTGGAGCAGGGAAGTGTCGATCGGGAGACACACGCATGAAGACTGCCGAACGAAAACTCCTCATCTCATTGCATGCAGAAGCCCAGGAGTCCTACAGCAAAGGGGTTCGTGATGTCTCACGGATCGTTTCAGATGAAAATATGGAAACTCTTTTGGCTTCTGGGGTCAGTCCTGTTTTTCTTTATGATTGCGTGGATGACTTGTCGCGATACGGCGAACCGGAGATGGAGGTTTTTGTTGAGTTGGCGGCATTGCGCATCCTGTATTTCCGGGATGTTCTAAGCTCAAAGCCCGCAACGGAGATAGTGCCCGAGGCTGCCCTTCCAAGGAAAACCGACGCACATCAAGGGGTCGCCTGGTTGCTTCGGATGATTCGCAAAGCGCAATGTTTTCTGGCGGGAAGTCTAAGCCAAGACATCATGTACGGATGTGCTGGTGACAGGGGGTTTCTCAGGGAGTATGGGGCATCGCTGAGGGATTTTTTGGTAGTGGTTCGGGATACGGCAGGAGATCCTGACAAGGTGCTCAAGTTTCTGCAATCCAGCCGAAGCACCTGAACGCAAATCAGTGGTGGGTGGCAGCGCGTTCGCGGTTGAGCCATACCCTCGACGCACTCTTCATGCGTGTTAGGATATAATAAACTGTCTGGCTGCGCTGGCGTACAAGGTCGGCGCCGACAATTTTCGGCACAAAGTCGGCTGGGATATCAAGAATTTGCTCCGGCGAGGCTCCATCAAGCCCCTTGCAAAGAATCGAGGTCATTGCTTTGGTGAGGGTCTGGACTTGAGGGCCAAGGGTGATGCGGAAGGTGCAGGCACGGGTCGGCGAAATCTTCAGGTAAACTCCGACGGTGTCCGTGCATTCCTCATCTTTTCGTATATCTTCCAAGTCGAATGTTTCGCCTGAGCGGGGAGCCTGCTTTGAAGCCGAGTCGGCATATGATATAAGAGACTCGCGTTTCTCCGCGTCAGACAGACCCTCGAACAGGCAAATAATCCGTGTGAGGGGTTCCGGGTACTGGGATTCCATCAGTTGCGTTCGATTGGCGCGCCCACTCGGTTGCCCCACTCTGTCCATGAACCATCGTAGTTACGAACGTTTTTGTAACCCAAGAGATAGGTTAGAACGAACCATGTGTGGCTCGAGCGTTCGCCGATGCGGCAGTAGGCGATGACATCATCACCAGGGCGCAGCCCTGCCTCCTGCTCGTAGATGCGGCGAAGATCCTCTGCCGACTTGAAGGTAGCATCATCATTGACCGCCATTTTCCAAGGCACACTCGCCGCGCCAGGAATATGGCCACCACGCAGGACGCCCTCCTGAGGGTATTCCGGCATGTGGGTGAGTTCACCGCGAAATTCGCCCGGAGAGCGTACATCGATCAGCGGCTTGTTCTCCTTGCTGTGAGTAAGGGTTTGATCAAAAAACGCGCGAATTTCGTCATCCTTTCTATGAGTAGCCGGGAGGTACGTTCCACTTTGAAAATGTGGAACGGCACGAGTGAGGTGGCGCCCTTCAGCGACCCACTTTTCGCGGCCCCCATCCATGACCATGACCTTTGTGTGGCCAAAAAGCCGGAAAGCCCAGAGGGCATAGCAGGCCCACCAGTTGGATTTGTCGCCATAGAAGACAACCGTGGTATCGTTCGAGATGCCATGGCGCTCGCAAAGGGAGGCGAATTTTTCTGGAGTAATATAATCTCTGATCATTTGATCTTGGAGATCCGAGCGCCAATCGATGTGGACGGCTCCTTGGATGTGGCCGGTGTCGTAGAGAAGAATGTCTTCATTGCTTTCAACGAGTCTGAGACAGGGGTCGGCAAGATGTTCCGCGACCCACTCAGTGGAGACCAAGACTTCAGGATGGGCGTAATTTTTATCAATCATGGCTTAAATGAGAAAACCTACAGGCGGCGGCCCTTGCTGCCAAGCGCCAAGACTCTGATCGTGACTTGCAAGGCGGCGGGCGCGGGCTAATATGCGCCACTTGAACTTATGAGCCAGACGTTATTAGACAAGGTGTGGGAGGCGCACGCCGTTCGCACTCTTCCCAATGGAGCCACCCAATTGTTGGTCGGCACGCATTTGATCCACGAGGTGACCAGCCCGCAAGCGTTCGGCATGCTCCGCGATCTCGGATTGAAAGTGCTTTATCCGAACCGGACGTTCGCGACTGTCGACCATATTGTTCCCACCGACGAGCGCGTTGAGCCATTCAGCGACGATCTGGCGGATGCCATGATCAAGGCCTTGCGCAAAAACTGTGAGGAAAGTGGCATTACCTTTTTCGATCTGCCGACCGGCAAGCAGGGAATTGTTCATATTGTGGGCCCAGAGCAGGGGATCACCCAGCCTGGCACAACAATCGCGTGCGGCGATTCGCATACCTCAACGCACGGGGCTTTCGGCGCGATTGCTTTTGGCATCGGCACCAGCCAGGTGCGCGATGTCCTTGCCACGCAGACGATGGCCCTGCACAAGCCCAAGGTGCGCCGCATCAATGTGAACGGGAAGCTCGCCCCCGGAGTCTATGCGAAGGACGTAATTTTACACATTATCCGCAAGCTCGGGGTGAATGGTGGACTTGGCTATGCCTATGAATACGGCGGGACGACGTTCGATGCGTTTACTCAGGAGGAGCGCATGACGGTATGCAATATGTCGATCGAGGGAGGAGCGCGTGTGGGATATGTGAATCCCGACGAGACGACTTTTGAATATTTAAAAGGCAGGCCCTACTCACCAAAAGGCGGGGATTGGGATGCCGCTGTCATCCGTTGGAGGGCAACCGCCTCCGACTTGGACGCTTCATACGATGATGTGGTGACCTACAATGCCGAGGATATTGCACCCACAGTTACGTGGGGCATCAATCCAGGGCAGGCTATATTTATTCATGAGCAGGTGCCCTTCCCAAGCGATATTCCACAAAAAGACCGAGCGACAGCCGAAGAGGCTTTAGCTCATATGAATTTAAAATCCGGGGAGCCAATCAAGGGTACAAAGGTCGATGTGGCATTCCTAGGGAGCTGCACAAATGGTCGTCTCAGTGACCTGCAGGAGGTGGCGCGTCATCTCAAGGGCCGCAAAGTCCATCAGGGAGTAAAGGCTATTGTGGTCCCCGGTTCCCAAGGAGTCGCTGCACTGGCCGAGAGCATGGGCCTTGCAGAAATCTTCCGTGAGGCAGGTTTCGAGTGGCGTGGAGCGGGATGTTCGATGTGCCTAGGAATGAATCCTGACAAACTTGTTGGCGACCAGCTTTGCGCAAGTTCCAGCAACCGGAACTTCAAAGGGCGTCAAGGCAGTCCGACCGGGCGCACCATGCTTATGTCACCGATCATGGTTGCTGCCGCCGCTGTCACTGGTGAAATCTCCGATGCCCGTGAGGTCTTCGGAGTGAACTGAAACACACACCTATATTTTAATTTAAATGGCTCTTGAAAAAATCACCCAGGTTGCCGGACGCGGCGTTTATGTGCCCGGCGACGATCTAGACACTGACCGAATCATTCCCGCCCGGTTCATGAAATGCATTACCTTTGATGGCCTCGGGGAATTTGCTTTTTACGACGCCCGAGCCTTTGCGAAGGAAGCCGGCGAAGTGCACCCGCTTGACGATAAGCGCTTCGAGGGGGCGAGTATCTTGCTGTCTGGTTCAAACTTCGGCTGCGGCAGTTCCCGCGAGCACGCACCCCAGGCGCTTTATCGTTTTGGAATCCGTGCGATCGTGACGGAAAGCTTTGCCGAAATATTCTTCGGGAATTCGATCACTCTTGGCATGCCTTGTGTGGTGGCTTCCGGTGAGGATATTCGCGCAATCGCCAAGCTGATCGAGTCCGACCCAGCGGCCATTCTTACGCTCGATCTCACCGAGAAAAAGCTATCTATCGCCGACACGGATTTTCCGATCCAGATCGCTGATCACGCTCATGAGGCATTGATCAGCGGAAAGTGGGATGCAATCGCTGATCTTCTTGATGGAGTCAATGATGTGAAGGAGTGCGCGGCCCGGTTGCCTTACATGGCTACCTAAAATCAGCTATCTGAAAGTTCAGCAGCAATCTGGTTTTTTTTGACATAGGCCCGCATAGAGGCATGTAGAGGAAGAGCCAGGTCGGGATCGTCTGTAAGGATTTTCTGAGCTGTCTGCCGGGCCTCGCTCATAAGGTCGCCGTCCCTTACGAGGTCCCCTGGTCCGAAGTCCGGAAGACCAGTCTGGGCGGATCCCATGAGGTCACCCGGGCCGCGAAGTCGAAGGTCAGCCTCGGCAATCTCAAATCCGTTATTTGATTGTTCCAAAATCCGGAGTTTTTCCAACGACTGGGCGTTTTTGCCGTCGTGCATCAGGATGCACCAGGATCTGTGGGTTCCGCGGCCGATGCGGCCGCGTAATTGGTGCATCTGGGCGAGTCCGAATCGGCCAGCTTCCTCGATGAGCATGATTGTGGCATTGGGAACATCAACACCCACCTCAATGACGGTGGTCGATACAAGGACGCTGAGTGTCCCGCAGCGGAACTCATGCATCACACGATCCTTTGTTTCTGCATCCATGCGCCCGTGGATAAGGCCCACAGTTGCCGGAGCCAGCAGTTCTGCCCATTTCTTGGATTCAGCTGTAGCGGCCTTGGCGACAAGCTTTTCGGATTCATCAACTAGGGGATAAACAATGTAGGCCTGCCTTCCAGCGGCAACTTCGGCTTTTAAAAAATCTACAATGGCCTGACGCTTGCCGTCTTCACGGACGGCTGTTGTTACGCGGCCGCGGCCAGCAGGTTTTTCCCGGAGGATCGAGACATCGAGATCACCGTAGAGAGTCTGGGTGATCGTGCGGGGGATCGGGGTGGCTGTCATCACAAGCACGTCCGGTTTATCTGCACGATCAATGAGGCGCATGCGCTGTGCGACCCCGAATTTATGTTGTTCGTCAATCACCACGAGGCCGAGGCGATCAAATTCCGACCCCTCAAAGAGGAGGGCATGGGTACCAATCACGAGTCCGCCAGAGGTCTTTTTATTGAGCAATCCTGGCAACCCAGCGGCGCCTGTCTCTTCGTTGCGGTTTGCGGTGCGGAGGGCTACCGGAATGCCTAGTGGATCAAGGAGGCGGCGAAAGTTGAGATAATGCTGTTCGGCGAGAATTTGGGTTGGCGCCATGAGAGCGGCCTGCCAGCCGGATTCATGGGATTGGATCATGGCGCGGAGGGCGACCAGTGTTTTTCCTGAACCGACATCTCCCTGGAGAAGTCGATTCATGCGGGAGGAGTCAGCCATGTCAGTCGAAATTTCTTCAAAGACCGAGCGTTGGGATTCTGTGGGATTAAACGGAAGGGAGGCCTCTAGTTGCTCCCAGAGTAATCCGGTGCCCGGTCGGGATACGCCACCAGATCGACGGACAGTTCCGTGTCGCGAACAAAGAATGAGCTGAATGCCGAAAAAGATTTCACGAATAAGTTGGCGGCGTGCCGACTCACACTCCTCTATTGTGGTGGGAAAGTGGACTGCATGCCAGGACTGGGTTGAAAGCGTTTCGTCTTCCAAGGGCAGCAGGTGGTCAATCTCTTTCAGGTTGGTTTCAATCAAGGCACGATGGACGAGTTCGCGAAGGGCTTTGGGAGTTATTCCATCGCCAGCGGCATGGACAGGAGTGATTCTGTTGAAGTGGATCGAAGAGGGTTCCATTTCGTCGATCTCCTCGAACTCAGGGTGTTCCATCACAATCTTGCGGGAGCGATCCCTAGGTTTCCCGAATACAACGAGCCTTTGTGCGGTGCAGATCATATTCCGCACCCATGGCATGTTATACCAGCGAAGCGTCAGAGTACCGCCAAGGACGCCCAAGGACTCATCTTCAAGAATAGCCTCAAAAATCCGGCGTGGACCAAAGCGGCGGTAGGATGTCTTCAGAACCGTTCCACAAACGCAAACTGGTATTTCAGAGGGATCCGTTGGAAAGCGATCGAATGTTCGGCGATCTTCGTAGCGCCTCGGGAGGTGCCGGATCAAATCCTCGAGGGTGAGCAGATCAAGTCTGCGTAGAGGAGCGATGCGCTGGCGTGGAATCCAATCAAGTGTTTCCAGGAGGGTGCCGGGAGAAAGTTTACTCATTCCGCGCTGCGGACCTCCACAATTTGTATCTGTGGTTCTGAGCGTCCCTGCCAGTTATTCCAATCAAGAGTGAAGGCAATATCCCAAGGTGGGCGTGGCATTTCTTGAACCGGTGCATTGAAATACACGGCGGATAGGCGTTTTCTGCCTGAGTTGAAATCGATACGGAGGTGCTTTTCCTTCATCACGCGGGGGGGCGATGAGGGGGTCACTCCGCGTAAAACCATGAGGGGTCTTGAGTTTGAATTTCCAAAGGGCTCAAGTTGGCCAAGCGTTTCCAAAAGAGGGGCACCGATTTCGGCCAGCGGCACTTCGCAATCAAGGTCGAGTTTTGGGCTGAGCATTTCATCTGTCGCCATGCTGCGGGATGCTGATTCAAACGCTTCGCGAAAGGAATCCAACCGAGATTCCGAGATAGTAATGCCGGCAGCCATATCATGCCCTCCGTATTTTTCAAGGTGCTCAGAACAGTCATCAAGAAGGCTAACGAGGGGGAGCCCGGCGATACTTCTTCCACTCCCTTTGCCTGATCCCTGGTGATCAAATCCGATTACAAATGCAGGCCGGTGGTATTGGCGCATAAGGCGAGCGGCAACCACGCCGATCACTCCAACATGCCAATCGCGGCTCCCAGCGACAATTGCTGTTTGTAAATCAGGATTAAAGTGGGTTTCAACCCAGTTTTCGGCATCACGCACCACATTTTTTTCAAGGGCTTGGCGTTCCCGATTTCTGGCGTCAAGGGTGCTTGCAAGGTGGTGGGCTTCGATCGAGTCGTCAGTGAGCAGAAGGGAAAGTGCTTCATTTGCAGGGCCGAGTCGACCGGCTGCGTTGATGCGGGGACCCATGCGGAATCCTATATCTCCAGCTCGGATTGGGCATCCGACCCCAGCAACATTCTGTAAGGCCCTAAGTCCCGGCCAGCGGCTGTTTTCCATCTGGCGGAGTCCGTGACTGACAAAAATCCGGTTTTCACCAATGAGCGGGACGATATCCGCCACTGTGGCCATGGCCACGAGATCGAGAAGTTCCCGCAAATCCAGTCCCTCGACTGGCGAGGCCTTAAGCATGGCATGAGCCAACTTGAAGACGACCCCGGCGCTACAGAGGTAGTGGAGCGAATCTCCGCACTTCGGATTCACCAGTGCGGCGCAATCAGGCCGCGAGGGGCCTGGTTCGTGGTGGTCCAGCACGATGACATCGACTCCGCGGCGGCGGAGTTCCGCTATTTCATTGATGGAATTCGTGCCGCAATCGACAGCGATCAGCAACTGTGGGGAGTGCTCCGCGATACAACGTTTCACCCCGAGCTCACTAAGCCCATACCCTTCTTCCACGCGGTGCGGAAGAAACCCAGTCGGATCGGCCCCGTAAGCGCGGAGAAATCTGGTAAGGATGGCTAGAGAGGTAACCCCATCCACATCATAATCCCCATAAATAACAATTCGCTCTTTTCTGTGGAGTGCAGCAGTCAGGCGGGCGACTGCCTCCGGAATATCAGGAAGAATTTCCGGCGGGGTGAGTGCGCGGAGGCGAGGGTTTATATAGGCCTCGGCTTCATGTGCAGAATCGAAGCCTCGGTTGACGAGCAACCCTGCCAGAAAATCCGGGAGTCCAAGTTTGTCTTGGATGTGCGATACGGCCCGGGAATCCGGGTTGGCGGGGAAGATCCAGCGTTTCCGCATCGGGTTCAGGCAGCTGATTTTGCACCTACTCCAGCCAGTCGTTTGGCGAGCATGGTTAGTCTGGACGCGCAGGCATCCCAAGACAGGTCTAAATCTCGTGCGCGAGAGGAGAGTATTTTCCGTTCCCCTTCAGGAAGATAGAGTGCACGACGCACGACATCAGCGAGGGCATTGACGCCAGGGTTGTTGAAAACTAAGCCATTGCCTCCACCGCTTGAAGGGTCAAAATTAACGATGATCTCGCTTAGTCCCGGGCAATGTTCCGCAACGGGGACGATGCCATTATGCATGGCGAGCAGAAAAAATGCGGCATCTGGATTCAGGGGGCCGGGGGAGAGTACGTAATCGGCGGCTAGCAGAACCTTGTCTAGGATCGCGGGATTGATTTCGGAAAAGTGTAGGAAGCGGCCAGCGTGTCGGCGTTCGGCAACCAATGCGGAGGTAGTGTGTTCCGGCTCAACTGGGCCGAGTAGCAAAAGTCGAAAATCCGGCGAGGGAATCCGGTCGAGCACTTCAAGGAGCGGCGAGAGGCCCGGGCCAGAGAAGGACGCCGTGTCGGCCACGAAGACGCGCGTGGCGGCATCCGCTGTAATTGCAGGGAAGAGGATCTTTCTGGCGGCGTTGCGTGGTTTGGCGGAGGTGTCTAAGCAGGGGAGAGTATCGGCGGAAATTCCAGGCCGGATTCCTTCGAGTTTACGGGAAAACTGGTGAAGTACATTTTCCAAACCGCAGCCGTGGAGGGGCGTGAGAGCTCCGGCAAGAAAGCGTTCCCCCGGTAGAACAACTGCATCGGCGAAGACAATGCCCGCTTTTAGAAAATTCATACTTCCGTAGAATTCAAGTGCTCCAGCTGAAAAATAATCGCCAGGGAGATTGGTGAGGGCAAAATCGTGGCTCCAAAAGTTGCCTTGGTAGGATAGCGAAGACGGAGAGAAAATAGTCGAGATGCGCAGGCCTTGATGCTTGATGAAGACTGTGGCAAGCGCGGATTGCCAACCGATTGCATGCAAGATGTCAGGCATTTGTGTGCGGGAGAGTTCCGTCACGCACTTTGCGAAGAAGATAAACCTCGAGGCATTGTCCTGATAGTCACGGCCATCCGATCCATAGAGACCCGACCGGTCGTAGAACTCGTCACGGGCGACGAAGAGGAGCCTTACATCATCCGGTCCGCGGGCATCCCAGATTTCACAAGGCAGGATCGAGGATCCCAAGTCAACAGAGAAGCGGATCTTGGATTTTCGCACCCCCAATGATTTGTTTTCCCGGACACTCCGGTAGTAGGGAATGACCACGGTCACATCGTGGCCGGAGCGAGCCATAGCGCGAGCTAACTCGGTCACCGAGGTGCCAAGTTCCCCAGATTCCGCCATTGGCGCGAATTCGCTGGCAGCCATCAGGATTTTCATAAATTGCATCCTGTGCCGTAGTTCTGGTTGAAGTCGAATGAAAAGGCAGCCCAGGAGGGGTTAAAAAAAACCCCGCCGAGGCGGGGTTTTATAAAATTGCGATGAACGGGATGGCTTATTTTCCAGCTTTTTCCTCGATGTATTTGATGACGTCGCCGACGCTTTGCAGTTTTTCAGCGTCCTCATCGGGAACTTCCACCGAGAACTCTTCTTCAAAGGCCATGACAAGTTCAACGGTGTCAAGTGAGTCGGCTCCGAGGTCCTCTATGAATGAGGCAGTGGAAGTGACTTGCTCGGGATTCACGCCAAGTTGCTCGACGATGATATCTTTAACTTTTTCTTCGATGGATTTTTCAGACATGTGATTAGGTATAGTTAGCGGCTTTTGAGTATTTGGGCTTCGCTCTTTTTGCAACAAGTAATTTTGTCCAAAGACCGGAATTCGCTAAAACCTTTCCAATTCGATAGAGAGGAAAAGAGTAAAACTAACATGACACCATACTTGTTTCAGGCATCGACCCAGATTTCAGCAACACCCGAGGCGCTATTTTTGTTCCATGAAAACCCGGAAAATATTCGCAGAATCGCGCCCCCCTCGCTTAAAATTCACTTGGTCGAGTGTGCGCCGGAAGCAGTCGAGGGAGAGGAGTTTCGTATCCAAGCCTCGCAGTTCGGGATGCCGATCAACTGGACAGGAAGATGGGCGAAGGTCGAGAAGCCCGGGGTGCTCGTCGATGTCGGCGTGCATTCTCCATTTTCAATCTGGAGCCACAGCCATGTGTTCGAAGTGCTCGGTGGCGGAAGTTTGATGACCGACCGAGTAGAATATCTGCTGAAGGGTGGCGTTGCCGGGAAAATGGTGTCCCGGTGGATTATGCCCGAGGTGTTTCGCAGAATGTTTCAGGGGCGCCACAAAGCAACCAGGCATTATTTCGAGGGGCATCAATAGATCCGTTCCGGGGTAATAACGGGTTGGTCGCGCGTGAGGCGGTCTACGAAGCGGTCCCAATTCCCTTGTCCGGCGAGGATTTCGATTTCCACGCGCATGTAGTAGATGGGGAGCTCTGAGTCGGGAAGACGCGGAATCCGGACGGCATCTTTTTCTGTGGTCAGAACAGCGTCGAGGTTGCGTCTGGCACAGCGTCGGACAAAGCGCTCCACTTCATTCACGGAATAGCGGTGGTGATCCGTATAAGATTGGGTGAGTTCGAGTTCCGCGCCAAGGGAGCGCAGGGCATTCTCGAAGCTTTCTGGAACGGCAATGCCTGAAAGAGAGCCGATTTTCAGGCCTTTAAGGAACTCCAGAGGCTTGGTCTCGCCGGTAGCAAAGTTCTTGATGTGCTTCGGGCGATGGGTGCACTCGATGATGTCAGCGGTGCGATTGTGGAGGCGAATGCGCTCGATAAGATCGGAATTATCGCTGCCATCGCACTTGGTGAGGAAAATGTGTGTGGCCCGCGCAAGGTTGTGCGGAGGTTCTCGTAAAGTGCCCCGTGGGAGCATGTGTTCGTTACCGAAGGGGGACTGGCGATCTACCAGCACAATTTCAAGTCCGTGCCGCATTTTGATGTATTGTAAGCCATCATCAAGGATGAGTGTGTCAGAGCGGAATTCCCGAATGGCAAAAATCCCGCTCTTTACACGGTCGCGGTCTACCAGCACGACAACGCCACGAAGGTTGTTCGCCAGCATGAAAGGTTCATCACCGGCTGTGCGGGAATCAAGAAGGAGAGAAACGCCATCGGAAACAACGCGCGGAATGAAGAGGGACTTGTGACGGGTGAGTTTATCCGAGAGCCGTAAGAGGAAGGGACGCGGGACACTTTTATATCCTCGGCTGAGTATTGCCACACGGCGACCGCCATCCCGGAGGGCTCGAGCGAGCATTTCAACGACCGGTGTTTTACCCGTGCCGCCGACGGTGAGGTTGCCCACGCTGATCACAAGGCATCCATGAGAATGTGGTCGCAGGATGCGAGAGCGATAGAGAGCTAGGCGTGTTTGGACGATAGCAAGGTAGACCTTGGAGAGGGCAAGCAGAACGGATCGAAGCGTGTGGGCACGTTTGCCGGCGCGGCGCTCCAATATCACATCGATTGCAAACGATTCCAGACTCTCGAACCAGCGTCTCATGTGGAAGAACGGGTTCAGATTGACCCAGATTGCGGGGCGTGGAAGCCTTTTTAACGACAAAGCGGACTTGCGAGTGGATAAGCCCGTGCCACTCTCAAAAGGACGCATGACTCATCTATGGATTTAGTTTGTCAGTTTGATGGCGTTCCATGTGGTCTGGGTGTGGCTGGTGCAATGCTCGGGGGTTGGGGGGGATTGCTCGCCAGTGGCCGATCGCGCTTACAATGGTCTTTGGGAGTTATGTCGGGGGCTCGACCCCCATGGGAGGCGGGACTGTCGCCTTTCCCATGGTAGTTTTATTTTTTGACCTTCCAGCATCGCTCGGAAGGGATTTCAGTTTTGCTATTCAATCCATAGGCATGACGAGCGCCTCGATTTTTATCCTATGCCGGAGAACGCCCCTTGCTGGCACGATGCTTTTAGGGGCACTCCTCAGTTCTGCAATTGGAACACCGCTTGGCATTTTATGGCTTGCCCCGTGCGTGCCGGAATTTTGGATTAAAATGGTCTTCGCAATCCTGTGGGCGGCCTTTGGAGTCATTCACCTGATACGGTTTGGGGAAATATCCCGACAATCCGGGATGTCGGAATTCAATGAGGGCTGGGACTTTTGAATAGGAGCGCTGGCGGGGGCGACGATTGTTGCTGTCACTGGAGTAGGTGTGGAATGCTTCTCTATGCTGCTCTTGTTCTCTTGTGGCGCGCTGATCCGCGAATCGCAATTCCCACGTCCGTGCTGATCATGGTCTTTAATTCGGTGCTAGGGATTGCCGTCAAGGCAGGAATCGGCGACCTTCAGCAGCGAGTCTATGAAAAATGGCTAGCCGCGGCGCCAGTTGTGGCGCTTGGTGCTCCCTTGGGAGCATTTCTAGCAGGGATCATCGGCCGTAAGGCGACATTGATTTTTGTGTCGGTATTGTGTGTCGGGCAGTTTGTGTGGACATGCCACAACGAGCGTCAGGTTCTGGATTCCGGGGGCTTGGAGCTAGCCTGTGTGGCTGTAGGAGTGGGGGTAATCGGGTTCGAGAAGTTGCGCATGAAAGGAGTAACGCTGAGAGGACCAATAACCCCAAAACAGACTTCAGCTAGAGATATTTGATTTTATGGATCAAACCAGTTGCTTGAGTTCGGCTGGGTCTCAGCGCCCTGATATGTTCGAAATAATCAGTGCTGACTGGGCATTTCTCTAACGCCAGAATTGTCAGATCTGACAACAATCGCCCATGCATCGATGCCGCAGGCTGCGGCCATGGCATTGGCGACTCGCACTGGATTCTTTACGGTTAGGCAGGCAACTGTCGAGCCTGCGCCACTAAGCCAACCGCCGAGCGCCCCGGCTTTGGTCCCGGCATCGATTACTGAATCCAAGTAGGGCATGAGCTTAGCTCGGTAGGGTTGGTGAAGGCGGTCACCAAAGCACCCTGAGAGTTTTCTGTAGTCTCCACTGGCGAATGCTCCAGCGATGGCTGCGGCATTTCCCGCCGAAAGGACCGCTTCGCGCAGCGGGATTTGTGCTGGAAGGACATCTCGTGCCACAGCAGTTTCAAGTTCCATTGCGGGAATGAGGAGTACGAAGGCGGCATTGGTCCCCACCGGGTAGCGTTGGGTTGGGCCGCTGTGTGGTGAGATGCAGAAGCCGCCAAATGCCGCAGGAGCAGTGTTGTCCGGGTGGCCTTCGAGCAGGGCACATAATTCGAAGAGGGAGCGACGTGTGAGGGGCTTTCCTGCAAGGGCGTTGAGCCCATGCAGAATTCCAAGTCGGATGGTTACGCTGCTGCCCAGTCCGCGGGATCGTGGGACATTTCCCTCCACGCTCCATGAGAAGGCGAAAGGTTTGGTGGCTGCGCGCTCAAAAAAAAGATCGCCGGCGGCTTTCGCCATTTCGCCGGGATCTGGTCCGCGCCCGCGTCGGATGGTGGTAGTATTATAAAGTCGCAGGGCGATGCCCATGGCATCAAAGCCCGGACCCAAATTTGCGGTGGTTGCTGGCACACGTATCTGCACGCTCTTCATTGCAGGGAGCAATCGCAAAACCCGTGCCTCACGAAAAGATATCTTTCACTAACGATTGGATTAGAAAATCAATCCTCTCCAGCCCAGCCACCCGTTTTGGTGTAAGATTTACCTCCGGGACTCTATAAATTTGATCAGCTCGCAGTGGACAGGGAATGAAGGCCGTTGCCACGGAGGTGACTATTTTCCGAAGAGATCGGATTGCGGGCTGACACTAGAAGCGGGGGGTTCGAGGCCGATCTTACGAAAAGCTTTTGGCATGGCTACCCTGCCTTGGGGGGTTCGTTTGATGTAGCCTTGCATAATAAGGTAGGGTTCATGCACCTCTTCAATAGTGCCAGCCTCCTCGCCAATCGCCACAGCCAGGCTGCTGACACCAACAGGGCCACCATCAAAAAGACTGATCATCGCTTCAAGAATGCGTTTATCCATTTCGTCGAAGCCATCCGCATCAATGTCGAGCATGGTGAGAGCTTCATCTGCAACCTTGGGAGTGATGGTGCCACTGGCTCTAACCAGCGCGTAGTCGCGAACCCATCTCAAAAGATTGTTAGCAATACGGGGCGTGCCACGGGCCCGCATCGCAATTTCTAGATCGGCGCCAGTCTCCATTGGGGTATCGAGAAGGCCTGCACTACGGGAAATGATCGAAGCGAGGTGCTCGGACGAGTAGTAGTCCAAGCGGCAGTTCATTCCAAATCGGGAGCGGAGCGGGTCACTAATCATTCCAGAACGGGTTGTGGCTCCGATCAGAGTGAAGGGGGCAAGGTTGAGGCGCACGGTGCGTGCGCTGGGGCCTTGATCGATAACAATATCGAGTTTGAAGTCCTCCATAGCCGGGTAGAGATACTCCTCAATGGCAGGTTGAAGGCGGTGGATTTCATCGATGAAGAGAACGCCGCCGCGTTCTATATTTGTTAAGAGCCCGGCAAGATCTCCTGCTTTTTCGATCATTGGTCCGCTGGTAGTGCGGACTTCGGAGCCCATGGCATTGCCTATGATGTAAGCCAAGGTGGTTTTTCCAAGGCCCGGAGGCCCGCTAAGAAGAATGTGCTGCAGTGTGTCTCCGCGAACCTTGGCGGCATCGACCATCACTTTGAGTCGCTCGACAGTCTTATCCTGTCCGGTGAACTCCTCAAATAAGGGAGGACGAAGTGAAATCTCAAAAGTTGAGTCCAGTGAATCAGCAGGGGGAGGGGTGAGATCAGAATCAGACATGGATCGAGATTAGTCGTGGCGCTACGCAGACTGCAACCGGGTTCGAAGGTATGGATAAGAGGCCGATTGAGGGGCCGGTTATCGCACGATGAGTCTGCAGGTTTTCGGGTTGGGTTCCTGGTCGGTCGAGTCCTTTTCCAATACTGCAAGGTAGGAGTCGATGAGGGAAACAGCTTTGTCCCTGCTCATAACCATTTTTGGATCGGCAAGGCTCAAGCGCTCGGTTTTTTCTCGGAACCCAATCCTGACCTTCCCCATGGATAAAAGTTGAATAACAACCCCAACGAGATGGGAATTGCTGCCACCCAAGCGAAGTTTCAAATCATCAATTTTTTCGTAGAGTGAGACATGACGCTCAGTGTCTCGTACAGTGAGGCCAAAATTTTCTACAAAAATTTGTTCCACAAGGAGGATTGAGGGGAATGAAGGAGCGGGATCAGGCGTGTGGAGGCTTCCCTGGAGATCCTGCATTTGCTTTCGCTCCATCCGTTGCCGAAGGCGAGCGCCAACGCTTTTTGCAGGAGGTTGAGGGGTAGCGGAGGCATTATCGGAAATGGCAGGAATATGGCAGGCAAGTCGATTGCGCAATGCCGACACTTGGCAGGGAATAACAATATAAGAACGAACGCCGATCTTAATGAAATCGAGGATAATTTCACGGTAGGCTGTTGCAACGAGAAGCACAAAGGGGATGCTCTTTAAGGCATCATCAGATTTGGTGCGCTCCATCAATAAGCGGATATCCGAGGCGGCAATGTCGGGGCCGATGACAATCACTGCAGGAGGTTGGGAGATTGACTTCTGAAGTCCGGAGAACCAATCGGAGGCATGGCTCACGACAATATCAGAGCCGGCAACTGCAGCTTGGATGAGCTTGATAGGAGCTGGATCCTTGCCGAGAAGCAGGATGCCGCCCATGTTTATTTCATGATTCCAAGGTCCCCGCAGGGGGCTTGGAATGCATTAGAAGGAGGTTGCGCGGATATCAAGGAAGGCATCTTAGTTAACCTTAAAATGGAATATCGTCGTCTTCGAGTTCTGCTGGCGGCGGAGTTGTCGGGCGGCGCGCTGGTGTGCTCGATCGTGGAGCTGGAGCGTCAGGGGAATCCACGCCATCTGACGAACGGGGGGCTCCATCTGAACGGGAACCAAGCAGTTGAAGGTTTTCGCCAACAACTTTCATGCGGCTACGTTTTTGGCCGCTGGTTTTATCTTCCCAAGTGTCCATGCGGAGGCGCCCTTCGATATAAATCGGGCGTCCTTTTTTTGCATATTCGCCAGCAATCTCGGCGAGGCGGCCCCAGAGTTCCACATCAACAAAAGTGGTTTCCTCTCGTTTCTCACCGCTGTCGATCGTATAGGTCCGGTTAATGGCCAAGCCAATATCCGTAACGGCGCTGCCCTTGGAGGTGAATTTGACTTCAGGATCGCGGGTAACGTTCCCAATTAGGATGACTTTATTGACGTTGGCCATAACGGGTTGATCAGTGGGGGTTTACGCTGCGGCAACTTCCTTGCGTGGGGCAAGTTTCATGTAGTTTTGTAGAAGGACATCGGCTTCCAGCTTAAGTTTCAAGCGCATCTTTTCGATGGCATCTGGAGCTGCTTCAAAAATATAATTGACATAGTAAGCGCTGTTGACGTGTTCACTTTCGTAAGCGAGTTCGCGCTTTTCAAGGCGTTGGACTTGCTCAAGGGCGGCGCCTTCTGCCTGAAGGATTTTCTCAACGCGTTCGATGGTGTCTTTGATGGTTTCCTCTTTGCCCTGTGTATTGAGGGCGATCAGTGCTTCGTATCTATTCATGGTTCCTGTGGTTTTTGGTTGAATTGGTTCATAGCGGCATCGATGCCGCGAGCGTTTGCGTATTCAAAGGCATCAGCCGCGCGAAGAACAGCTTCTTCGACAAGGGGAAGTTCATCTTTTTCAAAGCGGCCGAGGACGTGATCGGGTAAGGATGTCTTTCCAGGGGCTCCAATGCCAACACGAAGGCGAGGAACTGCCTCTGTGCCGAAGTGGACAAGAATCGACTCGAGCCCATTATGCCCTCCGGCGCTGCCTGATTTGCGGATGCGTACATTGCCGAGAGGTAGAGAAATGTCATCGAAGATGACAAGAACCTCTTGTGGGGTGATCCGGAAATAGCGTGCAAACTCACACACCGCCTCGCCGCTTAGATTCATAAAGGTTTGAGGCTTCATGAGTGTGCGGCCCCCGGTTTGGGCGGTTTCAGAATTCCACTTAGAATCAACATGAAACTCGCAGAGTGACCTGCGGGCAAGCTCATCGGCAATTTGGAATCCGATGTTATGACGGGTTCCGGAATATTGCGCGCCAGGGTTTCCCAGGCAGGCAACAAGCCGGAATGCCGCAGTATTGAGCACGAGCGGGAAGCCTGATTATTTCTTGGCTTCTTTGCCTGCCGCAGCAGGCTTGGTTTCGGCGGCTGAGACCTTCGGTTCGGCGATGATGATGACTGTAAGGTCCGGGTCGGCGGTGGAGGTGACGCCCTCGGGAAGCGCGATGTCGCGGATGTGAATTGCTTCACCGACCTTGAGGTGGGAAACATCAATCTTGATCAACTCAGGAAGGTTTTTTGGAAGGCACCGAATTTCCATCGAGCGGATATTTTGCTCAAGGAGGCCGCCATGGTTTTTCACGCCATCAGCTTCGCCGGTGTGTTCGAGAGCAATCTCAGCGGTGATTTCTTCTGACATGGAAACAGCTTGGAAGTCCACGTGGAGAATCTCCCGGCGGACGGCATGATGCTGCACCTCTTGAATGAGTGAGAGTTGATTTTTGCTGGATTCGCCATCCTTGATTTCTAGATCAACAAGGATGTTTTCTCCGACGGCGCGGGAGAGTAGCACCTCAAGATCGCGGCGATTGACTTCGAGATTCGCCGAAGTTTGGCGGGAGCCGTAGATGACTGCAGGAACCGCTCCGCGGGAACGAACGCGTTTGACAGCATTGCGACCGCTTTCGGTACGGGTGAGGGCGGTGAGTTTGACGTTATTGGCCATGGTCTTGGGTATTACTTGTTTGGTTTGACTTCGAAGAGCGAACTTACGGATTCATCATCGTGGATGCGTTTGATACCCTCGCCAAGCAGACTGGCGACAGATTGATAGGACACTCTGCCGCCATTCTCAGGGCGGGCAGGGACGCTGTTTGTGGTGATCAATTCCTTGAGGTCGGAACCCTTCAACCGCTCAACAGCTAAATCTGTCAGGATGGTGTGTGAAATGCTAGCATAAATATCGAGGGCTCCATTTTCGCGGAGGATTCGTGCCGCGCTGGTGATCGTCCCGGCGGTTTCGGTGAGGTCGTCCACAATCAGAATATTTTTTCCTTCTACTTCGCCGATGATATGTGATGCCTCGGTCTCGGTAGCACTTTTGCGTTGTTTGACTACGATTGCAAGGCGCGTGCCCAGGGCGGATGCGTAGGCGGAGGCCATTTTAACGCCACCAATATCCGGCGAAACAACGATGAGGTTCTGGATGTTTAGAGCCCTTATGTATTCAACCATCACTGGCATGGCATGCAAGTGGTCAACGGGAATGTCAAAAAACCCCTGCAGTTGTTGGGCGTGCAAGTCCATGGTGAGGACACGATTGACGCCCGATGCGACTAGGATGTTCGCAACAAGCTTTGCGGTGATGGGGACACGGGGCTGATCTTTGCGGTCTTGGCGTGCATACCCGAAGAACGGAATAACAGCAGTAATGCGGGCAGCACTGGCTCGCCGCGCAGCATCCACGAGAATCAGCAACTCCATGAGATTCTGATTGGTGGGGGGGCAGGTTGGCTGGATAATAAAGACGTCGCGGCCGCGAATGTTGTCGTTGATTTTAACGAAGGTTTCGCCATCTGGGAATGAACTGACAGTGGCGTCTCCGAGTTCGACATCCAGATAGGAGCAGATGTCCTTGGCAAGTGCCGGGTGGGCATTGCCTGTAAAGATTTTCATTTCCGGACAGGAGGAAAGATTCATTGAAATGGCAGGCAAAGTGGGCTGGGTGGTTAGCAGGTTTAGTTGGCGAGGAGTTCAGGTTTTGGTGGGGGTTCGAGGGGAATTGTCGGCTCGATGAGTGTTTGGGTAAGGCGGTTTAAGTAGGTTTCCTCCATCAGATCGCATTGTTTGACGATGCTGGAGTCGAGGTTCCTCATGATGCGAAAAAGGTCACGGTAGTAGGCACGATAAGAGGCGCGTTCACCTTCGAAAGTGCGAGCGGTTTTTGCTTTGTCGAGCAGGGCAATGAGCGCCGGATTCTTCTCGGCTTTGAGTCGGGCTTGTTTGTAGCGGATTTTGAGCCTGCGTTCCTCGGCTTCACTGGAGGCCGCCAAGGCGCGTGGGTCAATGGGAGGTGGAGGGAGATCCTCAAACTCCATGGGCTCGAGGAGTATTTCCTCGGCAGGGATGACCTCGCCGGAGAGGGCGTTTTCGGATTCGATGGCAGAGGGTTCTTCAGGTAAGAGAAGGTAATCCTGATCAGAAATTTGAATGGCAGCTGGAATGTTTCCTGCTTCCGGAGAAGCGGCAGGCTCTCCCTCTTCAATGCTGGCTTCTAAGATTGGTTCCGAAGGATCAGCTTCAATTGTGGCAGGGAATTCCACCTCGCCTTCGAGTGGCGATGAATTGGTGAGGTCTTCCGGGCCGGGTTGAGCGATCGCGCTCAGTGGGAATAGAAGGGTGCAGAGTAAAGTGAAATATCGCATCGATCGAAAGAAGCGCGTGGCGCGCGCTTGAAATGACATCAATTTTGGGATGACTTGGCAAGTTCATGAATCCAACTACTGCAACACCGACCTGTGGCCCATTGGAAGCTGCACGAGCGATGAGGCGTAGAGAAGGATTTGTTTTTCTGGACTCTGTATTGTCCGGGCCTGGGGCGGTCTCATTGCTTGCGTGCGAGCCTGATTTTGTGATGGAGGGGAGGGATTGGAAACGGCTTGAGGCAGAGGTCTTGCGATGGCGTCAGTATCGCAACGGTTCAGTATTCGGTTGGGTGGCGTATGATGGAGGATATCGGTTTGGTTTTTATCATCAGGTCCACCGGTTTTTCCATGATTCCGGGGAGTGGGATGTCGCGCCCGGATTGTTCGAGGAAACAGGCGAGGCGGAGTTGTATTCGCCGCTGTTCAAGGCTGAAACTGGGAGGGATGAGTTTGTGGCAATGGCTGTGAAGGCTCAAGAGTATATTGCTGCCGGGGATATTTATCAGGTGTGCTTAAGTCATCGATTCACTGCATCCGGGAACTTTAACGCTTGGCAGTATTATGAGTTGTTACGCCAATACTCCCCTGCGCCGCACGCTGCGTATATGGACGGGGGTGGGGTCAAGGTGGTTTCAGCATCACCGGAGTGTTTTCTAAACATGTGCGGGAGGGACATCCTGACCCGTCCGATCAAAGGAACTAGGCCTCGGGCAACGGATGACGAAAGGGACCGGACAAATTCCAGCGAGTTGGTGAATTCCCCGAAGGAAATCGCCGAGTTGACGATGATTACCGATCTCGAGCGCAACGATTTAGGGCGCGTATGTGAGTATGGAAGCGTGGAGGTTCCGGCGCTACTGCAACTTGAGGCTTTTCGCCAAGTGTTTCATCTGGTCTCGACGGTGCGGGGGAGGCTGCGGGAGGACGTATCCCATGTGCAAGCCCTGCAGGAGTGTTTTCCAGGAGGGTCGATCACAGGGGCTCCAAAGAAGAGAGCCATGGAAATCATCGCCGAGCTCGAGCCGGTGCCCCGAGGGATTTACACTGGGGCGATCGGGTATTTTGGTTGTGATGGAACAAGCCAGTTCTCGATAGCTATCCGGACAGCTATATTTGAACGGGAGCATGCACATTTTCATGTAGGTGCTGGAATCGTGGCCGACTCGGTGCCCGGGCTGGAGTGGGAGGAAACATGGCACAAGGCATCGGGATTGCTTCTTGGTCGTTGAGCATCAATCAAGGAATGCTGCGATTTCCGCGGGGAGGGGGGATTCCCACGAAAGTCTTCTTCCCTCCCAATCCAACGAAAGGCCTGAGGAATGCAGGGCGTGCCTGTCTAGGAAAAGGCGTGATGCTAGGGCGGGAGTCCAGCCGGTACGGATGAATTCCAGGTAGCATTCCTCGGACGGGCCATAGATTTTGTCTCCTAGGACAGGATGGCCAAGATGCGCTGCATGGACTCTGATCTGGTGGGTGCGCCCGGTCAGCGGGTGCGCTTCAAGTAACGACAGGGGTCCAGTCGCGCCGTTTGTTCGCTTGAGCACACGAAAAAGTGTAGTTGCGGCAGCGCCTAGGGGGTGGACCATGCGTTTTAGGTGGATGTTGGTCGGGGCAGCCTCTCCTTGCCGGAGGATCGGGGCATCGGTGCGGCGGGTCTCCCACTCCGGATGGCCGTGGACGAGTGCGAGGTAAGTTTTATGGATAAGGCCATGCTGCATGGCCATGGCGGCGGCTCGTGCGGCGGCAGGATGTTTCGCCACCAGAACAATGCCACTGGTCTCGCGGTCGAGGCGATTGATGAGCGAGACCTGCCCGGCGTTGGCGATTTCAAAAGCGAGAAGCTCGCGGAGGCCGTCCCAAAGAGTGCGAGGGCCGCCCGGTTTGCTTGGGTGGACCAGAAGACCTGCCGGCTTTTCCACCGCAACGAGGTCGGGCGTTTCACCAAGGATGTCGAAGTCTGCTTGATCGCGTTGCATTTGATGTGAAGGATCGCCTTCTTGATGGTCCACCTTAAAAACGTCACGCGCATTTATTCCTCCGGCACCGGGAATGTATATGGAATTAACGGAGTGTCGTTGGATTTGGAGCAGGGTGAGTTTGCATCCATCACAGGGCCCAGCGGGTGCGGGAAAAGCACATTATTGAATTTGCTGGGTGGTTTGGATATGCCCACATCCGGCATAATTGAGGTGGCTGGAATCCCTTTGCACGAGGCTGGCGAGGCCGAACTCACATCCTATCGGCGGCATACGCTAGGAATCATTTTCCAGTTTTTCAATCTTCTGCCGGCGATGACTGTAAGGGAAAATATTGGTCTTCCATTATTGCTTCGTGGCGAGACCTTGAAAGGAATAGCTGCGAGAGTGGATGAAATGTTGGCACTGGTTGGGTTGGAAGCTCGGGCGGGGCATTTTCCGCACCAGTTAAGCGGGGGCGAGATGCAACGCACGGCGATTGCCCGGGCTCTGGCGGGGCGCCCCGCATTGATCCTCGCCGATGAACCTACCGGCAATCTGGATTCAAGGAACGCAGCGATGGTTTGCGAGACGTTCTCCAAAATTGCTTCTCAAAAAATCGCAACGTTGATTATCGTTACTCATAGTGATGCCGTTGCTTCGCTTTCTCCCAAACGCATCGAGATGTTAGATGGGAAAATCCTCTCTAAATACACGTCCTAAGCACTCCGATACGTTGAATGTTAAAATAGGAATGCATTGCATTGATGGCAGTGCCGCCCGGCCGATTCGTTGAGCGTGTAGTATTCAACCAATCAAAAATATCTCGACCTCCTGCATAGATATGGCGTGCAGTCAGGAATCTCATTTTAAGAATCGTGGAAAAACAACGCACACTCGCATCCTCTGCCAGCCTAACCGGCGACGCCCTGCATACCGGGGAAAATGTCACTCTCACTCTGCAACCGGCGCCAGTCGGTCATGGATTTAAATTCCAGCGCGTTGATTTGCCTGACGAACCGGTGGTGGATGCCTCTGCGATGTATGTCAAAACAGTAGAACGCGCCACGACGCTTGTCCAAGGGATGGTAAAAATCCACACCGTTGAGCATGTCATTTCGGCTTTGACCGGGATGGGGGTAGACAATGCCTTGATTCAAATGGATGCCAACGAGCCGCCGATCGGCGATGGCAGTGCTGCGGCCTATGTTGCGTTGATCAAGCAAGCGGGCATTGTTGAACAGTCCGCCCTGCGCCGCTACCTTGAAATTAGTGAACCGCTGACAATCGAGTCCAATGGGTCATTGTTGATGATTCTGCCCGACACGAAACTTCGCATTTCTTGCACTCAGGTCGGGCCCGAAGGGCGGTTCACCCAGTATCTTTCCACGGAAATCACACCTGAAATCTACGAGAGGGACATCGCTCCTGCGCGCACTTTTGTTTTCTACGAGGACGTGAAGCCGCTTATGGATAAAGGGCTGATCAAGGGCGGAAGTCTCGAAAATGCCATTGTCGCCCGTGGCGACAGTGTGTTGAGCAAGGAACCGCTTCGGTTCCCTGACGAATTTGTGCGGCACAAGATCCTGGATATCATTGGCGACTTGTCGCTCACCGGTCGATTTTTAAAGGCACACATCGTTGCGGTGAAGCCTGGGCACGGGATTAATACCGAGGCGGCGAAGCAACTTGCCGAGCGTTTTGCGACTATTGCCGCCGGAGCCACTAAGCCTGTGCCCGCATTGCCTGGGGCCCTCGATATTAATGGCATCATGGCAACACTGCCGCACAGATATCCGTTCCTCATGGTCGACCGTGTGATTGAGTTTGAAGGCGATTTGAAGGCGGTTGGGGTAAAGGCGGTAACTATCAATGAACCGTTTTTCCAAGGACACTTCCCCGGCCATCCGGTAATGCCTGGAGTGCTACAACTCGAGGCAATGGCCCAGGTCGCGAGTATTATCATGATGCGAAAGACTGAAAACCAGGGGAAGATCGGGTATTTCATGAGTGCTGACGAAGTGAAGTTCCGCAAGCCGGTGATGCCTGGAGACACGCTTTTCATCGAATGTGAGTTAACCAGTGCGAAGAAAAGGCTCGGCAAAGCTTCCTGTCGCTGTCTGGTGAATGGCGAGGTGGTTTCCGAGGGGCAGTTGTTATTCGGTTTGGTTGACAAATGACCGCTATCCATCCGAGTTCCGTGGTCGATCCGGCCGCCATGTTGCATCCTGGGGTTGAGGTCGGCCCGTTTTGCCATATCGGCCCCGATGTTGAGATTGGCGGGGGGACAAGATTGATCGGTCACGTGACGATCTTCGGGCCGACGAGGATCGGGGAGGGGAACATTATTTATCCCTACTGCTCAATCGGTCAGCGATCGCAGGACCTGAAATACAAGAGCGAACCAACGTATCTGGAGATTGGAAATAACAACTCTTTCCGCGAATTCTGCACCGTAAACAGGGGCACATTACCAGGAACAAAGACGATTATCGGGAGCCAAGGAAACTTTCTTGCCTATTCACATGTGGCCCACGACTGCGTGGTCGGCGATCATGTTATTTTTTCAAACAATGGAACGATCGCGGGCCATGTGATTGTCGAGGATCATGCGATCATCGGGGGGCTTTCCGGCGTGCATCAGTTTTGCCGGATTGGACGGCATGCAATCATTGGCGGTTGTACCAAAGTAGTCCAAGATGTGCCGCCTTACATGATCGCCGATGGGAATCCCGCCGAGATCAGAGGGATCAACCAAGTTGGCATGGAGCGCTGCGGTATTTCAGCCGAGGCTACGCGCGCCCTCCGTGAGGCCTACCGGTTGCTTTACCGCTCGAACCTGAATGTGAAGCAGGCCTGCGAAAAAATTGCCGTGGAGCAATCCGGCCCAGAGGTGATCGCAAA